>ERZ1066140.12-NODE-12-length-174536-cov-20.912122_pt1 | contig 174536 bp, 144 predicted proteins | sample MGYA00382787_ERZ1066140 | MGnify/ENA primary metagenome ERZ1066140 (study PRJEB33369, sample SAMEA5778370) | biofilm metagenome | biome: Industrial cooling water; feature: Water cooling tower basin; material: Biofilm | place: United Arab Emirates | collected...
AATTTACCGTCCTCAGCCGCTTTCCAGCTTCTTAGTTTTGTCAGTCAAGCAGGCTGCGACTGGTTGAGCTTCAACTTTTTCCCATCCAATTTGAGTTCGCGACGGTATGCATAGTATTGAGTAATCGGGCTGAGTGGATGGTACTTTGCAGGATCACCTAAGCTACTTGGAATTAAACTTGCTGTGGCGATGTAAAACTTCTGTTGGTAATCGCCCATTTTCACGGTCAACCAGTACAGCCAATTGGTGTAGAAGGTGTCATCTTTACAGGCATAATCGTCGCGATCGAGCAGATACTCAAGGATCTGCACGGGATGAGGCAACTCACTCAAGAGCCATTTTGTTGGATCAGGGTCGAAGTAAGCGGACTGATAGGCATCCGGCAAAGTGCAAAATCTCTTGGCTAGGATGCTTTGAGCATAAGTGGCAAGTTCAGGTGTCGGCATGAGGCATCGAGCATCTGCCTCAATAGATGGACGAATTTGGCTCAAAACCTTGTTTTCATCTTCTATCGAGGTTTCCTCTTGCTGGCGCAACCTCTCAATTTGCTGCTCAATCTCTTGATGGAGTTGCTTTAATCCTTGGTCAATCTGGGTACGACGCTCACGGCGCACCTTCTGGTAAACGGCAAGTTGAGGCTCCAGATAAGTCATAACTCTTGAAGAACATGGGCAGAGACATAATTTGCCAAGCAAGAAATAAACCTGGCGAATGAATAGTACGAAGCTACTAACTTTCCAGCAGGATAGATGAATTAAGGCAGCGAAACAAGGGATTTTTTGGGGTTTTGATCGTAAGTGGCGATCACTTACTCCATTCCTCACTTCATCCTCTTAAATTAGTCATTATTCGTGACAAATAGCTTTTGGACGCCCTGTCGAGTCAATAGACAGTAGTCCCATCATTGCCGAATATGATATCGATGCGCTTAGGAAATGACCATTTGGAGCCATTGGAGTACTGCAGACGTTGGGTTAAGGTGCCCCCTGATGAATGGGGTTATAGAAAAGCCTGTATTGCTGCTCTAGCCCAAGCAACTGGGCTTAGCGAGAGAACAATAAACAACTGGGGTGCCTCCTTCGAGAAGCGCCCTAAGTACGTCTTGCATATGCTGAGGATGGCTAACAAGCTGAATCAGGTCAAGCAAATAGTAGTAGATGATGACTTTTTTTCAGAATAATTTAGTCGTGATTCGTGACTAAAAACTTGCATTCAGGATTGGAGCCGCCTTAATCTAAGCTATGCACCAAACTGTTGGATCTTCCTCTAACAGCCAATTTCCCTATGTAGCCTTGTGGAACGATTAGGATGCGAGCTTTGCCCGATGAGCATCCCATTGATACTCTTCAAAAGATGCCCTTGGAGCCAAGTGAGTACTGCCGTCGTTGGGTTCCTGCGGTTTCAGGAAAGGGGTATCGCAAGGTTTGCATCAATGCTTTAGCAGAAGTAACCGGACTGAGCCCATCCACAGTAAAAGACTGGGGACCGAACTTTGAACGACGACCAAAGTACGTACCCAGATTACTGCGGCAAGCCGATCTCCTCAACCAGTTCAGGGAATTGGTTTTGTCAGGCCGTGTCAATACACCATCAAACTTCCTTCAAGATTAACGAGTTTGATCTTCAACCCTATGAGATCCGGCGAGTATTTGTAGAATGTCCTTCCGTAATTCAAGTAGCTTCCCCATAACTGCATTACACAGTAGACAGGAGAATTAAGAATGCAGCGGGCAGGGGCGGATTGGGCAGTGCTGCATATCACGACAGATAATCTCGGAGAAGACAGTAAATTTTTCGCCAGTGCCGCAGTATTCCGAAAATTTCTTTAGGATCTGTTGGGTTAACTGACGGACCTGCTCCTGTGACAGAGCGATGCAATGAACTGGCTCAATTTTGGCTCGTTGGTCTGTACCGAACCATAACTCTGCTGCGAGTGCATGAAGTAAAACCTTTTCCTTACGTTGAAGCGGACGATCGGTATAGAGAATCAACAGAGGGAAATAGGTAGACTCTGACAAATCTGTGCTCAGTTGGAGCGTTTCTGGTGTATCCACCTTTTGCTGAAGTTGACGTGAGAGAGCACGTTTGAAGTTGCGATCGCCGCGATGTCGATAGTGCGATCGCCGCTTGTGGCATTTCAGGTCATCCCAACATCCGTCTCCTTCCACGCCGTGTAGCTGCCGCGCTTCCTCAACAGCTAAAACCGCGCATTTTAGGCATTTTTTATTCACTCGACGGGCCATAAAAGGTCGGATTTTGGAGCTTGTAGTAAGTTAGTCAGATTTTAGTCAGACATAGATATTAGATAAGTATCTTACACGAAGGCATGGTACTTTTGTATTAAAGATCTGAAATTTTGCCTATATGCCAGCGGATCAACAACCCCTCCCAACGATTCACCTGATTTCAAGACAGCCAGGTGCTGGTTGCACTGTAGATAGCTCAAAGGTCACTGACTTGCGATCGGAGCGAGTTCAGGAGTTTTTGCAAGCCAGTAATTTTGCTGCTAACACAGAAAAAGCTTATCGCATTGAACTGGAGCGCTTTATGGAATGGAGCGATAAGGCTTGGCATGGAATCACTCCACGAGACATTGCCCAATTTAAGCAGTATTTAAAGGATGAGTGCCGAACCCGAAAGGGGAAACCGCTGTCCCCTGCGGCAATCAACCAGGCACTAACCGCCCTCAAGAGTTTCTACAAATGGTTTCAGCAGGCAGGCTATATGAGCTTGTCTGAAATTTTGCCAACCGCTGCGGCAAAATTTGAGAAATTGGGCAACCCTCTCCCTCGACATCTCAGCCCAAACCAGATGGAGGCAATCTTTCAGGCAGTGCTGGGAGATGGGGATATTGATTTACGTGATCGCGCTTTGCTGGCGGTTTTGACCCATGGCTTGAGGGCGGAGGATATTTCCAGCTTGAACGTCAGTCACTATGATGGCATCCGCCTCAACTTTCTTCGCAAGAAGGATAAAAGTGGTGCGATTGTTCCCCTGCGGCAGGTAGCAAGGGAGCAGATTGAGGCTTACCTGGAGCGACGGCGATCGCAACAGGAAGAATTGACGGACGATAGCCCGCTTTTCTTATCTTATGATTTTCGCAGCGGAGGGCAAAGACTGGGCTATCAGGGAATTTACTACTTCACCAAGGTGCGATTGGGCGCAGCGACGGGGATTTCAGACTTAACACCTCATCGCTTTCGACATACTTATGCCAGCGAGCTTGTAGGGTTGGGGATAGATAGCCTACTAGCCCGCAGTTTGACCGGGCACAAATCGGAGAAAGTGTTTGAACGTTATATCAAGGGCAAGCGACTTGCGGCAGCGGAAGATGCATTCTTCAGGGCGATCGACGAAACTCCCAAGCAATCATAATTTGTTCTAACAGAAAAACGGTGGAACACATAAAATGCCAACCTTAGAAGATTTTCTGCCAGATCTACCACCCTTAAACGCTCAATTTCTGAATGATTACTGTGACAATTACCAGTCAGTCTTCTCAAGTAGCAGAGATTTTAATGCCTTTAGAGCATTACATTTTGGTATGGTTTCGGAACTTGAGCGAAAGTATATTTCAGATATTGCTAAGACTATCAAACTTGCTAGCTATAAAAGCTTACTTCAACTAATCAATGGTTTAGCTTGGAGTACAGTGACGTTACGTCAATGTAGACTAGCGCTCATACTAAAAATGTTGAGCCAAAGATCAATAAGACTTGTTATTGAAGAACTGGGAATTCCTAAAAAAGGGAAAAGAACGGATTATGTAACTCGACAGTACATGGGTAATTTAAATAGAAAAGAGAATGGAATTATTGTACTTGTTGTATATGGTGTTTCAGAAGAAACTATCTTTCCGTTTCCGATTACATTTCAAGTTTTTAAACCTAGAGAACGACTTAAGCCAGGTGAGCAGTTCAAGAGTAAAACTCAACTAGCCATTGAGATAGTTGAGTATTTGACTGAGCTTGGATTCAATATAGAAACCGTTTTAGTTGATGGTTTTCATGGTGAAGATCAAGCTACTTGTTTACAAGTACTTGAAGAAGAACTACGTTCCAACTATGTTTTAACCGTTTCTTGTCGCAATCAAGGTTGGTTAAGTTGGAGACAAGTTTCGTGGGAGGACCACTGGATCGAACTCAGCGATGCCAATTCACGAAACCTCTTTATCCGTGATGGGTACATTGAAGAGGGCAAATTGCGCTGCTGGCAAGTTAGCCGTACTTATAGAGATTTGTACTTTGAAGACAGTAGCTGGTCGCTGATCACAAATGTGTCTGACATCACGTATCAAAAAGCATTTTATTTTTACCTTTTGCGTGAGTGGATTGATTGTGAAACCAATTCACTTAGCGATTGGCTTGGTTGGTCAGACTTTCAGATGAAAAATTTCGCTCAAATTGAGAGGTGGTGGGAGATAAGCATGAGTACTCACCTAATGCTGAGCCTTTATCCAGATTACGCTCAACAACCGTCAAAATCTGATGCGCTTGATTGTAAATAATTGTAACTGAACGTTGCTCCTGCTTTTTGGTTTCACCGTAGAAAAAACATAATCTTTATTTTTTAGCTACAGAAATAGGTTCAACTGCCCAAAGGCAAAAAGAGGAAGAGCAGATTATCACTACGTCATCTGCTTAACGTCGATAAAGAATTAATAGAAGAAAAGTAGATGCAATTTAGCATCCTTATCTGAAGCGGCTTCACTGATTTAGCCTTAGTGATTAGGATGATGTCATAGTCATTTTGGATTTAATGAATCATCTTGTTGGCATTGACAATGCTAAATGAGCAGGATTTACGGAAGGTAATATGTAGCCTGTTATAGCCAGTTCACATAGTTGTATTCCACACGTGGAACTGGTCTGCATCACTATTCAACGATCGATATCAAAAAGGGCGAGCAAATTCCTAGAATTCCTGCTCTACTTTGCCTTGCTCTAAATTGCAAACCCTATGGAGCATCTGATGCAACCTGAACCGGAAGATAAGGCTGGAAGTGACCAGAATGAATCCAGCGATCGCACACAGGCTTGGCAACTCATTTTCGAGCAGTTAGCGGAAGCACCCGATCGCGATGATTATACACAGCAATTACAACAAGCGGCGAAAACAATGAACTGCTCTATTAGAGCTGTGCAACGCCACTTGGACAGATGGAAAGAGGTAGGCAACAATTCATTACAGGTTTACCAACTCAAAAGACGGACTCAGATTAGCGAGGAGTTGAAGCAGTGGATTATTGAGCTTTACTACAGAGGCAATCGCGGAGGCAACACCTTGAATCCTAGGCAGGTCTTTCAGATGCTCAGGTTTAAGTTTTTCACTGAAGGAAACTTCCTGGGACAGGAGGTGTGCCCTAGCCTATCAACGATCTATCGAATTCTCAATCCGGTTATTGAGGCTCAGCGTCAAAATCAACTTCGCCCCGGCGAAGTTAAACGCCTACAAGTCCCCTTAGCGAGCTTCAGTAACGAAGTGTGGTGGTGCAACCTAATTCAACTGCCTCGCCAAGTCAGAGATTGTTTTGGTATCCCAGCAGGGTATCCAATTCTCACAACTTTGCATGATGAAAGTTCTCAAAATGTCATGGGCGCTAAACTCACTTTGTCCAGTTCGCCTGAAGAAGCCATAGCTCTTACCCTACGGCAGGCAATTCTGCCTAAAAAGATTGGAGAGGATAATGCTTCCTTCCATCCCTGGACTGCATGTGGTTTTCCTGTTCACTTAGTTGTCAATTGCTCAAAAAATTTCTCACGTTTATCAACGTTATGCAGCACCCTGGGAGTAAAACTTCATTGGGAACGACTGATCCGGAGTATGTCCGGAGTGATCGAGGCTTTTAGGAGACAGATTATGTGCGCTCTTGCACAACTACCTGAAAGCGGGAATCAGCAAATATTTTGTTTGGGTTTAGCAGCCCTGGAACAATTTATTACCCATTACCTTGTTGATCACTACAATCACCAGAGTTTTTCAAAGGACCTACATCACACTCGAACTGAACGTTGGGAAGCTGGGCTGGTTAAATTTCCACCAGATGTTCCGCCAGAGCGATCGCTTGACATCTGTTTTCCCAAAACACGTAATCGCATTATTCAAAAAGGTGGTCAACTTCGGTTTGAGGGGCAGAGTTACCGTGACGACTATTTATCGTCACATGCTGGGGAGAGCGTATTCCTCCGCTTTAATCCTTCTAACATCACGTCTGTTCTTGTTTATCAAGAGCAAGGATATGAGGAGCATTTTCTTGCACGGGCTTGTATCCAGAATTTCCATGAAGAAAGCCTTTCACTTGCTGATGCTAAGGCAATTCTGCGCCGCCGTCAGAAGCGCAGAGCGCACTAGACACAGAATGTCTGCTTCTGGGTTCTCACACAAACAGAAATATCTGTAAGAAAGCTACTTCTCTCAGTTTAAGAGTTTGCAAGCGAAGTGCTGCATTCCCTACACGGCAGTACTTTGCATGTTCATTAATTCAATTGTTTTGCCTAAGCAACCCATTCTATGTGCTTGAGGTCATTTTGCCATGTCTATGAAAACAATTCAATCTGATTTGATTGTGCACCTTGATCCAAATCCAAGGAGTGGAAAAAAGAACTTGGACCATCTACCTAAATTTGATGCAGTTGCTTGGTGTCGTTTGTGTGAACGAGCATATCAGCATGCGCTCCTCATCGATCGAATCAGCGAGCAAATTAAACAGAATCCTGATGTCCTTACCTGGATATACGCAGCACAAAACGCTGAAGACCAAAATTCTGTGGATATGGATACCGAAACAGACACTGAACAAGGATACAGTTGGCTGCCAGATGGATTGATCAGCGGATTATGCACTCTCCTCAAAAATACTCCTCAATTTGAAGGTATGTCTGGGCGTGTCTACACCTCAGCTACCGATCGTGTAGAAGAAAACTTCAAAGGATGGTTTGCTAATCACCAGAAATTGCTTTTCCAAATCAAAGGAAAACAACATTGGCTAACAGTTGTAGAAAGTGATGCCGAGTTAGCTGAGATCAGTAACTTTAATCAATCTGAAATTGAAAATCAAGCTAAACAGATTTTGGACGAGATAGAAGCAGAAAACGAGTCTAAAGATGAATTAGTTAATAATCATCGTAGAGTATTCAATACCTTATTCGATAAGTTCGACGCGACCGAAGACATATTAAGCCGTCGGGCAATTATTCACCTTCTCAAAAATGGTGGGAAAGTTCGATGGGATCCGAAGAAATCTAGAAATCGCAAAAGTCAAAAGCATTTTTCCAATCCTATGACGCTTGAAGAACGCCTTGCAGCGAAGCGAATAGAGATTGCTCGTTTGGAAAAACAGCTTCTGAGCCAATTGCCCAGAGCCAGAAATCTTTTCCCTGATATAGCATTTGAAGAATCGCTACAGGCTCTGCTCACGTTGCCAGATCCAGACTTGGAAAGACATAACCAATACTATTTCCTGGTATTCTCACTTTTCATCCATGAGGAGAGTCCTGAGCAGAATATTCAGTTTCAATGGCATTTGCTCAAATCGATGGACCTTTTATGGGAGAAGCCAAATAGCCTTTGCTATTATCGTATTCTGATTTTTTCCTTTTTGTTGTGCGCCATATCTACTCAGAAGTATCTTCAGTTTGGTCATCATCTACTTCAAGCCATCCAAGTTGAGGTAGAGCGGGTTGAATCTCAGTTTTACGATTGGCATGAGTCAATCACATTCAAATTGTCAGATTTTTTAAGGGAGCCTAAGTCTTTACCGTACCCAATCAGCTTCGGTTATGAAGATGTTCGAGCATGGCAGATAAACCAAGCAGGAAAAATCTTCTTCAAACTCAATGGTTGGGGAGATTTGATTTTTGAGGTGCGTTGCCACCGCCGCCAACTGTCCTTGATTCAGACCTTTTTCAAGGACTGGCAGACTAAGGAGCAGTGCCAGGAGGGGAATCAGTATTCAGGAAGCCTGATACTATTGAGATCGATCGAATTGGTTTGGAAACCTAAACCGGTTAACAAACAGAATGATACTCAATTGTGCTCCCAGTGTGAGGTATTTCAGCAGTACTCAGGCAAGGGATTCTGGAACGAGTGCAAACTGTCAATTCATTGGTCCTATGATTCCGATGCTCTATCCAAGCAGGGCTTAGAGAAGGTTCGCCAGCGCAAACTGGAGCCTCAATTGGAGAAGTTGAGAAAGAAACAAGAGGAATTGGAGGAAAAGCAGCAACTTTTACAGAGCATAGAGGAAGTACCGGAAGCCCTCAGAAGTAAAGCCCACTCCAAAAAGATGAGATCTCTGACAAAGGCAATTCGGGAGCTTCAAGATGATCTGGCAAAACCGCGTCCAAAACTAGACTGTCTACAAAACTCCCTCTTGTTCGATCGTCCCGATCGCCCACTTTATGAAGGTGTTCCCAATATCTTTGTCGGTGTTCTTCTGGATCTTGATAAACACTTAGTCGTTACTGTTGTAGATGCAATGCGTCGTAAAATCCTGGCGATTCGGAATGCTAGCAGTATTTCAAAGGAGGGATACGATCTACTACAAAGCTATTTTCACCAACGGCGAGAACACTCCAAGCAACGACAAATAGACCAGAAAGCACATCGGCATGTCCATCAGTCTGAATCCAATTTGGGTCAGCACGTAGCTCGGCTGTTTGCTAAGGGGATAGTTGAGTTAGCACAAAAGTACAAAGCTAGCACGATTGTGATACCGGAAACGGATGGATGGCGCGATCGCTTATACAGCCAACTAGTAGCGAGAGCCGCAATTAAGTGCAAAGGTGTTAAAAAAGCGATGGCGCGGTACACCAAAAAGCATGGCGAAGAGCTACACCAATGGGATTACAGTCGATTGAGCCAAGCAATTATCGATCGTGCCACAACAGATGGGTTGAAGGTGATGCGGCAAAATACTGTGTATGAAGAAGATACCTTTCAGCAAGCTGCGAATCTTGCGATCGCAGCTTACGATTCTTTAAATTTGCTCGAGACATAACCGAGTTTTCGCTGCCACGCATTACACTGAATATAGTGCACCGACGCATATGCACTATAAGTTATACGCTTCTTAGTGTCTCTATGCTGAAGTTAGCATCTGGATACTGAAGTCAGTGTCTAGAAGCTGAAGTAAGGGGAGCTTTACCCGCAAGGGATACTTTCGACCCCCGTAGCTGCCCGCTCCTGGTAGGGTGCCCTGACACCCGCCTCATTACATCAATGTAATGGCTATCTGGGCTAATGAGAGAAGATTAGGGAACAGGTTCACGACCTACTTCAATCATAGTCTGTGCAACCCAGATAAGTGAGTGTGATCCGCAAGGATCTAAACGCCTTTAGCAGAGCAGTTCTTCTGGTTTGTTAGGGGTAGGGCTTGGTTCTCCAAGGTGGCTCGAATTCTTCTCGATATTTTGGCAAATCGGAGCGGGAGTTATATTCCCGGCACCTTTGCCAATTCCTAATTCCTGAGTCGCTGTAGGTTTCACTATCGTTGCTGCTTATTTAAGCCCTCTATATAGGGGTAAGAATGACGCAAAAACGCAGCTTTGCCAAAACAAAGCTTGAAACTGCTGTGTACTGTTGGTTTTAGTCGTCAAGGGTTGCAATGCCCAATTTGGCACGGGACAAAATGAAAGGTGCGAGGAAAGTTCCTTCGTGAGCTTCTTTGCTTGTTGCAATGCCCAATTTGGCACGGGACAGAATGAAAGCACCCCTAGTCATGATCCTCCCTGCTCTTGCTTTGTTGCAATGCCCAATTTGGCACGAGACGGAATGAAAGATTGAGAAGCCTAAACTGGAGCCGTTGTCCTCTAAGGAGTTGCAATACCGGGTTTGGCTTGGAATGGAATCAAAGAACCAGTCAGATAATAGTTCTTCGTAGGTTGCTTCTGATCGCAATGTCTGATTTGAGGCGGAATGAAGGAGCGTAGATGTCCCCTGTGTCAACCTTCGATAAACGATTGCAATGTCCAATTGGCGTAAAAACCAAATAATTTCGCTACAATTGACTCATCGAGAAGAAGGAAAGAGGCAGGGGTCTGCAAATCTCTGTAAAGGTCTAGAAACGAAATAACAAAGGCTGATTTAGAAGCATTCAGCGCTTAAGTTTGGTCTTGAGCGCACTTTTTAGTAGATTACAAAATGCTTAAATTAGACGTATTACATTTTGCTGAAAGTCCCATTTAACACGCCCCTAGAAGGTACACTCTGCTGATAAAGGGCAATCAAAGATAAACAATTAGCGACATTAGTGTGCGAAAAGCAATAAAAAATGGTTTTAGCGACACTAACGTGCGACGAGCGACATTTTGGTCAAAAAATGCCGAAAACGACATGATCGTGCGACGAGCGACATTTATCGTGCGACCGTACACCCTATATTTAGCATGAAAACTAAGGCGGCACCCAGACTCGAACTGGGGATGAGGGTTTTGCAGACCCCTGCCTTACCACTTGGCTATGCCGCCGTACTAATCAATAAGTATACCAGGCGTGGGGTAAAAACACTAACAGCTTCACAACAAGCCAGCAATTCTCAGTATGGCGATTCAACTGGTGTTTGGCGGGATGTCTAGCTCTAGACCTTCCAGCGTGAAGGTGAGCAGGTGATCCCAACTGTCGAAATACATGTAACGGGTCAACGCCCGCAAATCATCAAAAAAGGTCTTACGCGTCGGCAAGTGCGATCGCAGCAGCTTGTGCTTTTGGTCGAGCCACTCTAGCAACGTGTGGAATAGCAGGGACAGGATATTCAGGGTCGCAAGTAGCGAGGAGAGGTGCTGTTTCCCGTGCCCGAAATTGTGTTCCAGGTTGTAGCCCTTGGTCTTGAGCGTGTTGTTATTCTCGTTCTCCACCTTCCAGCGTGCCCGTCCTGCCAGAACCATCTCTGCACATTTTCGTTGTTGAGGATGTGATTGGTGGCAAACGAATTCTTATCCGTCACCTTCCCGTCAGGACGAGTGACTGTGACCTCACACCAGTTCACCCATAGGGCATCCTTGCTAGCTCTCAAGGGTACTCCGTTGAGATAGCGGTAGGTATAGGTTTCCTCGACTTTGCCTGTCCACCGTTTTGTTGTGACCATCGGGAGGTCCATGCCCTCTAGATGCTCATAGAGAGTGGTGTGAGATTCGGGACGACACACCAGGATGAAGTTGAATTGTTGGCCTAAAAGCTGCTGGCACAGGGGCTGGTGGCAATAGAGGTCATCTCCTAACACCGTCACGTTCAGGGCACTCAAGCGTGCCCCCTGCTGAGCTAACCAGCGTTTTGCGGCAGCATTTTCGCAGTCCTGTTTGTCATGACCATCTTGCGGCACGATGAATTGAGGCACCAACGGAATCACATGGGCTTGCCCCGGACAGACGATGACCGGTGTGATGACACTATGGAAGTAGTGGGTCTCCCCCGACTTCAGCATACGGGTTGAACAGTTTGAGCAGTGGATCTGGCCCGAACTGAAGTATTCGGTGCCATCAATGGCCATCAACAGGGTATCCGCCACTGAACGGAAGTCCTCTAACTGACCTTGCTGTTCCAACACCTGCAAGATTTCCTCAAACACAGGAAAAACCTGCTCAGGGGCGACCGCATCCAGTAGGTCTCGGATCTGGTTGTCACTGGGAATTCGATGGAAACCAAACAGGCTTTGGGCGTTGCTTTTGCCTTTACTACCCGCCATCAGGCGCGGATCGGCCAGAAACGACGGCGTTTGCGTGAAGAACACGCTGAATGCGCTCAAGGCGGCATCCTCCATCCCATACTGGATGTTCTTGCCCATGCGTTTATCCGGTAGCGATGACAGACGCTGGCGAAATGAAGCAACGATGGGGTCAAACAATCCCCGTTCTGTCAACGGCTCTAGCTCTCTTGGCGCTCTCAGATGTCACTACATTACAAGCATTCTCAAGACTTGAACAGCCTTTTGCCAAACTGAGAGTTGCTGAGCTATGACAATTCTTTTTGGCTCTGGTTCACAAGTGGGAGCACATGCGCTGCAAGAGCAGTGTGGTGGCGCTTCCGTTAGTATTTATGGTTGAGCACAAATCGCGTGGGCCACAGGGGTCAGAGGCGGGCGATCGCGGGCCTTGACCCCGCCCAAGAAGACCTCAAGGGCGATCGCTGATTCGGTTAATCGCGATTGGCGTAGGGCAGCGTTCCGGGGCTGCTTAACAAATCTCTGCATTTGCCAGAACGGTTTCTGCGTTAGATCGATCCAGCAAAGGGCATATTAGAGTCAAGAGCGCTTTGCCAATTGATGTGGTTGAATAGGCAACACCTTCAGTTGGCCTTTGGCTTGTTAGTCGGTGCAATAGTTGGCAGTCTTGGGCTGTCCCCAACTCCCATTTCACCCGTTGCCCAAATTAATTGAGAAAGAATTATGGTGCCTGCAACTTCTAGCTCAAATGCAACCCAATTAAAAAATCCGAAAAAGCATAATCACTATGGGTTTCGCGATTTTTTTCAGTTTGATCCACAAACGGGCAACTTGAAGGATTGGAACGGGAGCCAAAACCTGCTCACGACCGAGGATTTTATCATTGGCTTGGTGGAAGGGTTGGAAGAAGAAGTGGGCGATGCCTCGGCCACGATCATGTATACGATTGGGTGTGATTGGGGCCAGAAGGATGCCTTTTTCTTTGAAAAGTGGTTTGAAAAAGAGTTCGATCGCAACATTCGCCAGACCAATCTGCTGTTTTTGCTGGAAACCTGGTGGTGGCCGTTTACCTCCCAAGGCTGGGGACGCTGGGAAGTGGATATGGGCGATCGCAAGCAGGGCTTCATGTTTATCAACGTGTTTGACTCTGCTGTGGCCCGGACGCTTGGCGATGTCGGCAAACCAGTGTGCTATCTTTACGCCGGATTGTTTGCCGGGTTCTTCACCGAAATGGTACGCAAGCAACTGAGTTGTATCGAAATTCAGTGCTATTCAATGGGCGAAACCTATTGCAAGTTTTTGCTGGGCAGTCAGGAGCGGATTGATGCGGCAGCCTTTTGGTTGAATGAAGGAGCCACAGCCCGCGATATTGAAAAACGGCTCCGGGCTGGGGAGGTGCTGCGATGACCTATACCATTCGCCCATCGATGAATGGCAACGGAGCCAAAGCCCCCAAGCCCTCCCAAGCTTGGCTCTATGCCTCGGTGCATGAATTTTTTTCAGGGTTTAATTGGGACGATCGCCCCCCTGTAGCACTGGAGGCTGAGTCATCGGCACCGGGGGCACAGGCCGCCGGGGAAATCCTGAGTTTGACGATGAGCGTTGGGCGGTTTTGGGCCGGGTTTAATTGGGATGGGGCGATCGCGATCGCGGCAGCACCGGAACCCACCCATCCCCAGCCGGCCCAACCCAAACCCAGTGAATTCACGCTAGATGAGTTTTCAGATTTGTTTTAGCGGGTCTGCCTGCATTGTTTGTATTAATTGAAGGCTGAATTTATGCATCCCCAAATTGAAGCACTGTTTGATGAGGCAGAAAATCGCTACCTGAAGGCCGATGAACTCCAACTGCTGAATCAGTACGTAGATTCGTTGCCGGAACGCTTGATGGCTTACCGCACGCTGCGCGATCGCGAACTAGCCATCATGCAACACGTCGCCGACCAAATCCAGGCAGAACTGCCCAATGAAACCATCGAAGCGTTAGAACGGGCCATCAAAAACGCCTTGTTGACCTTACGGTATTGTGCAATGGGGATGTTGATGAATGACGAATCCTTTGTCCGCGATCGCCTAATGAGTTGGCTGGGCGGCGCAATGGCCCAATACAACAATTCCACTATTAACCAATCCCTCTATCGCCTGCTGAACCAGGAACTTTCTCAAAATCTAGGGCCGCAAGCAATGAACTTACTGACTCCGCAATTAGTTCTGGCCCAAACCCTCATCCATCAACAAACCGCCGGAACCTCCACCCCCTAATTCTCGCCCGCTCCTTTAGTCCGCTTCGCCCCATCTTCACTTGGAAGCCGCCCTATGATTTCTGTTGCTGACCTGTTAACCAACAATCGCGTTCCCGGTAACTACTTCGCCACCGATGTCTATGTGCGGAGTGATCTGGAACTGGGCTTGCTCGAAAATCGCCGGGGCGATCGCCTCCTGGCCCTCCCCGAAACCCTGATTCAAGCCATCTACGCCGGCCTCGACAAAGAAACCGGGCAAGCCACCCGCCTCGTGCTGCTCAACTGTGGCCGCTGGTGGGGCAAAAACTTTTACACCCGTTTCCGCGAAGAGCTAACCGACTATTACGGCCAATCCCTCGCCGACATGACCATGGCCGAGTTTCTGCAATGCTTACAGCAGTGTTGGGTGACTCACGGCTGGGGCAAAATTGAACTCGATTACCAATACCACCAGCGCGGTTTTCTAGTCGTCAAAACCTCGCACTCTCCCTACGCCAAGCTAGCCCCTCCCGGCAACCGCCCCGTTTGTCACCTGGAAGCAGGAGTGCTCAGTGCGTTCTTCAGCCAATTGACTGGCCGCGAGTTAACCTGTGTGCAGACCAGTTGCGAATCCCTGGGGGCCGCCGCCAACTATTTTGTGCTGGGTTTACCGAAACGGCTAGAACTCGCCGATTTGCTGATTGAACAGCGAACCGACCATGAGACAATCATGGCAAAGCTGTGTGACTAATTCTGCTGTGTGCGTCTTTCTAGCCAAGATTTAAGCGACGGTTGCAATCAGGGCGAACGGGCCGCTAATTTTAGTCATCTACTACCACCCTTTTTGATGGAAATGTGTCCAACTTCCTTGCGAAAGAACTACATCGCTCTAAGTATCGTCTGCTGGGATTGGTTGGGCAAGGGCAGTTTGGGCGGGTATATTGTGCTGTGCATCGCAAGTCGGGCCGATTGGTGGCCTTAAAGGAACTCGATCGCGATCGCTTTTCGACCCACAAATTTTTGCGCGAGTTGCGATTTCTGTTGAGTTTTCAGCACGAAAATATTGTCACTTGCCAAGCCCTGGAACATACAGCCACCGGACGCTACCTGGTCATGGACTACTGCGAAGGGGGCACCCTCCGCAATTTGATGGAAGAAGGCGTGTTGCTGCACCCCCGCCAGGGCTTAAAGCTAGTTCAACAGATTTTGGCGGGTCTCGACCATGCCCACCAGCGCAACATTGTGCATTGCGACATTAAACCGGAAAATATTTTGCTCAATGTCACGGCAGATGGTTGGAAGGCGCGAATTTCTGATTTTGGCATTGCTCGGTTGACCCAAGAGCTAACCCATGATGCGTTTAGCAACACGGGATCACCAGCGTATATGGCTCCAGAGCGGTTTTATGGGCAACATTCCGCTGCTTCCGATCTGTATGCAGTTGGGATTTTGCTGTTTGAGTTGTTGTTGGGCTATCGGCCTTTTTCGGGGCCACCCGCAGATTTGATGTCGGCCCATTTGAACCAGGCGGTGAAGTTCCCGGAATCGTTACCAGAAGAGATGCAAGGGTTTCTCCGGCACGCATTGCAAAAGCTGCCAGCACGGCGGTTTCGGTCGGCGGGGGAAATGTTGCAGCAGTTACAAGCGGTGGGCGATCGCACGGTGGAGGCGTTGAGCCAGGGGTGGTCAGATTGTTCGGTGTTGCGGTTGGCAGATTTGGCCCAGAGCCAGCCTTTTCAAGCTTGCTATGCTGAAGCGTTGCCAATTCCAGTGAGTCAAATTGTCGATGGTCAATTGACGGCGGCCCAATTGGCGGCACCGATTGCGGTTGACTCGGCAGGGGGGGACTCGGCGGGGGCGGCTCCTGTGGCTCCGGCGATCGTGGCTGAAAATCCGTTTTTTCGGGTGTTTGGGTGTCGGGTGGGCTATCAAACCGTGGCCGACCCAGCCAGTCCCGTTCCCGACCGTGTGACTGAACCAGAGCTAGGGGCCGAGTCGCCAGCACTGCGGGTGGTTCGGTTGCCGGAAGCGATCGCCCAGTTGGCGGTTGGTGCCCAGGGTAGCATTGCGGTGACGCGCCAGTCTATTTATCTTTTGCCGCTGCCGTTATTCCAGGCCCATGTGGCCCAGCACGGCCAACGCCATTTGCAGCATTCGCGGAAGGGCGATCGCCTGGTGTTGCACGCGGTGCCCCAACTGATTGCCGAATTTGATCACAAGATTACGGTGGCGATCGCCCCAAATCAGCGGTGGCTGGCAGCGATCGCCGAAACCCCCACCGCCCCAGCAGCAGCCCCAACTCTCAATATCTGGCACCTGCACTACTTGCGCCCCTTTCAACCCCAGGTGCAACGGCCTGTCCCGGCTTGCTTTCAGGTTTTGGCCCTGGATGCCGCTCACCTAGCCTTATTCCGGCATACCACCAACCGCGACGGCACCACGATTACGGGCTTTGGGGTGGAGGTTTACACCCGCCGGGGCCATGCCATTGGGCACCTAAAATTGCCGATTCCCTTGCGCCAGTTGGTGTCTACGCCGTTTCCCTATCGCCTTTTGGCCACCGAACCGAGTTATCCCAATACGGTGCTGATTCTAGATCTCAAACCCCTCAAAATTCAGCGACTGGATCTACCGATCGCGCCCAAATTCCTGCTCGCTCTGGCTTGGGGATATTTATTTATGAGCGCCAGTGGCGAGATCGTGGCCTGCGATCGCTATGGCCAATTTTTAGGGCAAGTCACGGGGCCACCCAACCCCACCGCGATCGCCGCAATCGCCAACAATAAACTCGCAATCGCGAATTGGCGGCAAACCGAGGGCAATCTATATCTAGTGGATCTAGCCGCATTGGGACTAGACATTTTGTTTTGATCCACTTGCTTTGGCCCGGTGGCGGTGGCCCCAGCCCCCCCCGCATCAATTCTGCCCGTTTGGCCCAAAACCCCTGTAGACTAAACTCTGAAACCCTTTACCCTTGGCGCTTATCCCCCCCATGCTATCCCTCATTCCTGACTGGTTGACCCCTAGCCATTTCATCATGCTCGGCCTATTGCTCACCTTTGCCACAGCCCACAGTGGGTTGGCCGCCCTGCGTGCCCGCGCCGAAAAGTGGATGGGTGCCCGCCTCTATCGAGTGCTGTTTGCCCTGGTCAGCTTGCCCCTCGCCACCACCCTCATTATTTATTTCATCAATCATCGCTATGACGGGTTGCAACTTTGGCAAGTGCAAGGCGTTCCGGGGATCTTGCCCCTGGTTTGGGGATTGTCTGCCGTCTCCTTCCTATTTTTGTACCCGGCCACGTTCAACTTGCTGGAGATTGCCGCCGTGCAAAAACCCCAAGTGCATCTCTATGAAACTGGCATCATCCGCATCACCCGCCATCCTCAAATGGTCGGCCAAATTATTTGGTGTGTCGCTCACACGCTCTGGCTGGGTACGACATTTACCCTCGTGACCTCGCTCGGCTTGATTGGGCATCATCTCTTTGGGGTGTGGCATGGCGATCGCCGTTTGCAAGCCCGTTATGGGGAAGCCTTCACCGCCGTCAAAGCCCGCACCTCGATTGTGCCATTTGGCGCGATCGCCCAGGGCAAGCAAACCCTCAACCTTGGAGAATTTCTCCGACCCGCCTATATTGGGGTTGCGGCCTTTGTCGCAGGCTTATGGTGGGCACATCCAATATTAATTCGTGCAACTTCGAGCGTTGGCTGGTAGGATGATCCCAAAGTAATTTTTAACCTTGTTACATCGCGGCAAACGTCATTACAAATCAATGGTCGAACATACCTTTAAACAAGAAGTTTTAGATTCTTCCGCTCCCGTTCTCGTCCATTTTGGTGCTCCCTGGTGTGGCCCTTGCCGAATGATCGAGCCATTACTCGCCCGACTTCAAACAGAACTGGGCAGTTCCTTTAAGCTCATTGGCATCAATGCAGACGAAAATCTGCGGCTGACCAGTCAATATCGCATCACCACTTTACCCACCCTCCTGATCTTTGAAGGGGGACGGTTACGGCATCGCATCGAAGGACTCCATAAGCGCGAAGTCCTCTGGAGTGAGCTGACAAGCCTGTTCGCCAGTCCGCTCCAAGCCAATTAAAAAAAGGCCCACCCGCGATCGCCTGCCTACCCATTGTCAAACGGCCCAAACGGCATTCCGGCCGGTAATCTCGTGATGGCAAATTTTCCCGACTTGAGCCGTGCCCCCCTTGCACCGACCGCAATAATAGGGGCGATCGCGCCAAGGCGATCGCCCTGTTCTCCTGCTCTGCCCCGACTGCACCCACACCACCGGAGCGTTCATGGCAGGGCAAAAAACATTCTGCCTTCTGGCCTAAAAATTAACCCTAATAATTATGCCTCCCGCCGCCCACCTCCCGCCGCCAGGATATAACCCAAGAGAGAAATCTGGCTCAAAATGCAAATTAACGCAAAGATTTTTTGCAAAATTGCCGTAACAGCGTCTAAATTTACAGCAATAAAACATGAATCTGGCTTTGATGCGTGTGTTTAGAGTTGTCGCGATCAAGCTAATCCAATCACTCCAACTGGTCAAAGCTGAAAACATGTGATCCGTCTTGACAGGTTGTTGTTAAGTCTGTGTCAGAATGTTATCGGTTTTCACCAACCCGTGAAGAACTTTAACGAAGGCATTCGGAATGGAAACACTTTATCAATATGCCTGGTTGATTCCAGTGCTGCCATTAGCAGCCGCAACGCTTCTAGGCGTTGGCCTCATCTCCTTTAATCAGGCAACCAACGCCTTACGCCAGGGCGCTGCCGCCTTTGTGGTCTCCGTTATGGGACTGGCGATGGTACTGTCATTTGCGCTGTTATGGGGGCAATGGCATGGGCATGAACCTTACCTCCAAACCATCGAATGGGCTGCTGCTGGCGATTTTCAACTCAGCATGGGCTACATCATCGATAACCTGACCGCCCTCATGCTGGTGATTGTGACCACAGTTGCCTTCCTGGTGATGATTTACACCGATGGCTACATGGCTCACGATCCGGGCTATGTTCGGTTTTATGCTTACCTCGGTTTATTTAGCTCCTCAATGTTGGGGCTGGTCGTCAGTTCCAACCTGATTCAGGTCTACGTATTTTGGGAACTGGTCGGGATGTGTTCTTATCTCCTGATCGGCTTCTGGTATGACCGCAAGGCGGCGGCGGATGCGTGTCAAAAAGCCTTTGTGACGAACCGCGTTGGCGACTTTGGCCTATTGCTGGGTATTTTGGGCCTGTATTGGGCCACCCAGAGTTTTGATTTTGGGACGATTGGCGATCGCCTGACCCAACTCGTCGAAACCGGGGCGATCGGAGGCTGGCTAGCAGCCCTCTTTGCCATCCTGGTCTTCCTGGGGCCAGTCGCGAAATCAGCCCAATTTCCACTCCACGTTTGGCTTCCCGACGCAATGGAAGGCCCAACCCCCATTTCGGCCCTGATCCACGCCGCAACGATGGTCGCCGCCGGGGTGTTCTTGATTGCACGGATGTTCCCCGTCTTTGAAGACATTCCCACCGCAATGAACGTCATCGCCTGGACTGGAGCCTGCACCGCCTTTTTAGGAGCCTCGATCGCCATTACCCAAATGGACATCAAAAAAGGCTTGGCCTACTCCACCATGTCGCAATTGGGTTACATGGTCATGGCGATGGGCGTTGGCGGTTACAGTGCTGGCCTGTTCCACCTGATGACCCATGCTTACTTCAAAGCCATGCTGTTCTTGGGGTCAGGCTCGGTGATTCATGGCATGGAGTCCGTCGTGGGCCACAATCCCGCCTATGCCCAAGATATGCGCCTGATGGGTGGCCTCCGGAAATATATGCCGATCACCGCTGGCACCTTCTTCATTGGGGTACTCGCCATTTCGGGCATCCCTCCCTTTGCTGGTTTCTGGTCAAAAGACGAAATTCTGGGTTTAACCTTTGCCGCCAATCCCGCCCTGTGGGTAGTGGGTTGGTTGACCGCTGGGATCACCGCTTTCTATATGTTCCGCATGTATTTCCTGACCTTTGAAGGCGACTTCCGGGGCGAGGATGCGGCCATTAAATCCACCATCAAAGCCGAACAGTTGAAGCTCATGGGCCTGAACTTTGGGCCGGGGGCCATGAACCCGAAAGAGTTGGTGGCAGACACTGACCACGATACTCAGGATGCCCATGACAGTCATGATCACCATCACAGCCACGAACCCCACGAATCGCCATTGACGATGGCTTTGCCCCTCGTGTTGTTGGCGGTGCCGTCGGTCTTGGTGGGCCTGGTGGGAACGCCCTTCCACAACTACTTTGAAGAGTTTATCCATGCTCCAGGGGAAGTGGTCGAAACCTTTGCGCCGGGGTTCCATGCCCTCCCGCCGGAAGAATTGACCGAATTTTTGGTGATGGGCGGAAACTCTGTGGGGATTGGCCTGATTGGGTTGACCTTGGCCTCATTGATGTATCTGTCGCGGAAGCTTGATCCGGCCGCGATCGCCGCCAAAATTCCCACCCTCTACGCCCTCTCCAAAAACAAGTGGTACATCGACGACATTTACAATCGAGTCTTTGTGCTGGGCAGTCGGCGGTTGGCGCGGCAAGTCCTGGAAGTGGACTACAAAGTGGTGGATGGCGTGGTCAACCTGACGGGCCTAGTCACGCTGCTGACGGGCGAAGGGTTGAAATACCTGGAAAATGGTCGTGCCCAGTTCTATGCCTTGATTGTCTTTGCGGCGGTGTTGGGCCTGGTGATTTTCTCTGGTGTGACCTGATCTGCGTCGCGATCGCGCCGATTTCTAGCCGATCCTGCGCTTCAGCCAACCAAGACGACTGGCCGCATCCACCTCCATTCCGATGCCGCCCTAGCCTAGCCCTCCACGCTAGACCTAGAAGTTCTCACCCGTGGAGGGGGCAAACTCCAGGGAGCATTGAGGCCACGCCCCCAATCCCCTCGGCGATCGCGCCCTCCCCCAATTCCCTTTTCCCTAATCCTTTACTCAGTCCTTTGCACGAAATCCCTCACGGCTAAGGCTTACCAATGTTGACCGAGAATTTTCCCTGGCTGACGTTCGTTATTCTGTTTCCGATCGCAGCCTCCCTCCTAATTCCCTTTATTCCTGACAAAGATGGCAAAACGATCCGCTGGTATGCCCTAATCATCGGCTTGATCGATTTTGCAGTCATCGTTTACGCCTTTTATAACTTCTACGATTTTTCAAACCCCGATTTACAACTCGTCGAAAGCTACACCTGGATTCCCCAACTCGATCTGAAGTGGTCAGTTGGCGTGGATGGGCTGTCCATGCCCCTAGTCTTGCTGACCGGGTTCATCACAACGCTGGCCGCCCTGGCCGCTTGGCCCGTCACCCTGAAACCCCGATTTTTCTACTTTCTCCTGTTAGCCATGTATGGCGGCCAAATTGCCGTCTTCGCCGTGCAGGATATGTTGCTGTTTTTCCTGGCCTGGGAACTGGAACTGATCCCCGTGTACTTGCTCCTGGCCATTTGGGGCGGGAAAAAGCGCCAATATGCCGCGACTAAATTTATTTTGTACACCGCAGGTAGTTCTCTGTTTATTCTGGTAGCGGCTCTGTCGATGGCCTTCTATGGCGATACAGTCACGTTTGATATGCGATCGCTCGCCGCCAAAGACATGGCCCTCAACTTCCAACTATGGATGTATGGAGCCTTCCTCATCGCCTACGCCGTTAAACTACCCATCGTCCCGCTGCATACCTGGTTGCCCGATGCCCACGGCGAAGCCACTGCCCCCGTGCACATGTTGCTGGCCGGCATTCTCCTAAAAATGGGTGGCTATGCCCTGATCCGGATGAACGCCGAAATGCTGCCCGGTGCCCATGCGGTCTTTGCCCCCGCGCTGGTCATTTTGGGAGTCGTCAACATCATCTACGCAGCCCTCACCTCCTTCGCCCAACGCAATCTCAAACGCAAAATCGCCTACTCCTCCATTTCCCACATGGGATTTGTCGTCATTGGGATTGCCTCCTTCACGGATCTGGGCCTGAGTGGTGCCATCTTGCAAATGGTCTCCCACGGTTTAATTGGAGCCAGCTTGTTCTTCCTGGTTGGGGCCACCTACGATCGCACCCACACCCTGATGCTGGATGAAATGGGCGGCGTGGGCCAGAAGATGAAAAAAATCTTCGCCATGTGGACGGTGTGTTCAATGGCTTCCCTCGCCTTACCGGGCATGAGTGGCTTTGTGGCCGAACTTATGGTCTTTATTGGGTTTGCAACCAGTGATGCCTACAGCCTCCCCTTCCGGATCATCGTCGTTTGTCTGGCTGCCGTTGGGGTCATCCTGACTCCGATTTACCTGCTCTCCAACCTGCGGGAAATCTTCTACGGCCCCGAAAACAAAGAACTGACGGAACACGAAGAACTGGTGGATGCCGAACCCCGTGAGATCTTCATCATCACGGCTTTGCTGGTGCCAATTATTGGCATTGGGCTATACCCCAAAATTCTGACCCAAATTTACGATTCCAAGACCCTCGTTCTCACCGAACGGTTGCGGGGTAATGTCCCCGGTTTGGCCCAACAGATTCAGCCAGAACCGCTGGCCCTCTCCGGTGTACCCATCGCCCCCTTGCAGGCTCCGGCGATCGCCAAAACCTGAGCCACAGTAATTTGGTTCAGTAACCGAACTGGCATTTGAGGCAACGGAGGGATACCCACAACGTATTCCTCCGTTCTAACTAAAAAGGCTAAAACTTAGAGCAGGTCTACCTTTCAGCCCCGCAAGAAATTACTTTTCTCAAGTTTATTAATAAAAAACGTTGTAAAACCGATTAAATCTGTTGCACTTTCAAAAGCCTCAAGTATAATCCCTGTAACCGTTCTAAGAGTCTTGGGATATGAACAAAGGTGAATTAGTCGATAAAATCGCTGAAAAAGCGGATGTCACCAAAAAAGATGCCGACGCTATTTTGACCGCCATGCTGGATGTCATTCTCGAAACCGTAGCTAGCGGCGACAAAGTGACTCTGGTTGGCTTTGGGACATTTGAAGCCCGCGATCGCCAAGCTCGGGAAGGGCGGAACCCCTCGACAGGCGAACCCATCAAGATTCCAGCGACTAGAGTACCAGCCTTCAGTGCCGGAAAGTTATTTAAAGATAAAGTCGTTGGCGAATAAAGTTGCTGCGCTTGCACCACGACCTGAGTGGGTTGAAATTGGGTTTTCAGTGTTCCTCTACAACATCCAACTGTACGTCGATCGCCGTATAACGAACAGGTGAAATTGGGTCAGTTCGATGGGGCTATCGTGAGTCATGAAAACCAGAGTTGAACCCATAACAACAGATTTGGTTTTGGTCGGTGGTGGCCATTCTCATGCCCTTGCGTTACGGATGTTTGGGATGAACCCCTTACCAGGAGTACGTCTAACCCTGGTAACGGAGGCTTCTGAAACAACTTACTCAGGCATGTTGCCGGGGCGCGTGGCAGGCTTCTATTCCGATGAGGACTGCCACATTAATTTGTTTGGCCTGGCGGATTTTGCCCAGGCCCAGTTTTATCAAGATCGGGCTATTGGCCTGGATCTAGCCAACAAGCAGGTGATTTGTGCCCATCGGCCTCCGGTGGCCTTTGATGTGGTGTCGATCGATATTGGCAGCACGCCCCACATTCCAGAGGGTCTTGGTTTTGGTATGCCGGTCATTCCAGCCAAGCCCGTTACTCAGTTTTTGCACCAGTGGGATGCGATCGCCGCCCAGGTACACGCCAACCCCACTCAACCCTTGCGGCTGGCGATCGTCGGTGGGGGAGCCGGGGGCGTAGAGTTAGCTCTTAATCTGCAACGGCGGCTGCACGATATTTTAACAGCGGCCCAACAGTCGGTTGCTGGACTAAACATTTATCTGATTCACCGAGGCGACCAGGTTTTGCCGCGCCATAATCCCTGGGTTCGCGATCGCTTTCAGCAAATATTACGCCAACGCAACATTCAAGTTTACTTAAACGAGACGGTAAACACCGTTGAGCCGCAGGTTATTCGATGCGCCTCAGGGTTGGAACTGCCCTGTGATTTTGTGATGTGGGTGACGCAAGCCTCTGCCCCAGATTGGCCCGCCAAAGCGGGGCTGGCTACCGACGCACAGGGCTTTATTCAGGTGCAAGATACGCTGCAATCCTGTTCTCACCCGTGGGTATTTGCAGCGGGGGATATTGCCGTCCAAGTCAACCATCCCCGGCCCAAGGCTGGAGTTTTTGCTGTGCGCCAAGCCAAACCCCTGGTGGAGAATCTCCGGCGCTATCTCCAGGGGCGATCGCTCCAGCCGTATCATCCACCAAAGCACTATCTCAGCTTAATTGGCACCGGGCAAAGCACCGCGATCGCGGCGTGGAACGGTTGGGGCTGGGAGGCAGCCTGGTTATGGCATTGGAAAGAACACATCGATCGCCGTTTTATGCGCCGTTTAAACCAATTGCCTGATATGACCGCCCCAATGGGCGATCGATCGACTCGCGAAACCTCTCCAAGCAGCACAAAAAATTTACCCAAAATGTATTGCGCTGGTTGTGGCTCTAAGGTGGGTAGTTCAGTGCTAGAGCGAGTCTTGCAGCGTATCCAAACTGAGTCTTATAACCCAGAAACAGCAGCACCACTAATTGGTCTAGCTCAGCCCGATGATGCTGCGGTAATTCAAGTCTCCGCCGACTCTGCCATTGTGCAAACCGTGGATTACTTTACTGCGTTAATGAATGATCCTTACACCTTTGGTCAAATTGCCGCCAACCACGCATTGAGTGATGTGTTTGCAATGGGAGCCACCCCCCACAGCGCCCTTGCGATCGCCACCCTACCCCACGGCACCCCCCGTAAACTGGAAGAAACCCTGTACCAACTGATGAGTGGCGCGTTGACGGTGGTGCATTCGGCAGGGGCAACCCTCATTGGTGGCCATACCCTGGAAAGCAACGAGTTAGCGTTTGGGCTAACGTGCAATGGCCTCATTAACCCAGAGCAACTGCTTCGCAAAAGTGGTAGCCAACCGGGACAGGCGTTGATTTTGACCAAGGCGATCGGGACGGGAACCTTGTTTGCCGCCAAAATGCAAGGGCGGGCGCGGGGATGGTGGCTAGATGGGGCAATTCAGTCGATGCAGCAATCCAACCAGGCCGCCGTTCAATGTTTACAACAGCATGGCGCGATCGCCTGCACGGATGTGACTGGGTTTGGGTTGGTGGGGCACTTGTTAGAAATGCTGCGGGTTGCCCCCATCGCCGCAGAACTGGAGTTAGCGGCGATTCCATTGCTGCCCGGTGCGTTGAGAACCATAGAACAAGGGATTTTTAGCTCTTTGCAACACCAGAATCAACAGGCCGCACAGTTCATTGCTAATCAAGCACAATTTAGCGATCGCCCGGAGTTTCCTCTATTATTCGATCCCCAAACGGCTGGAGGCTTACTCGCCACCGTCCCCACCGCCCAAGCCTCCGCCTGCCTTGCCGCCCTCCGCCAAGCCGGATATTCCCACAGCGCAGTCATCGGGTTTACGGTTCCCCCCCGTGACTCAACCCACCCCCTCATCCTGACTTGAACCCCGTTGTTAACGCGATCGGGGCATTGCCGCAACCATCCGCCTCAAGGGCATCTCCCTCAGCCCAGATCCAAGCGAAAAAACCAGCCCAAGCGATGGGTCGGTTCCCACCAAACGAGCAGCACCCCAAGCCCATAGACCGCGATCTCGCTCCAACTGGCCCACACCCAACGCCGTCTTGTTTGCGGTTGCCGCTGCCCCAATCCGACTGTGGCGATCGACAACGGAAACCCAATGCCCAGCGCCACCCAAAACCCAGTCAACAGCAGATTTACCCCGGTGTACATCCATTGATAGACCCCATCTTGCAACCCAATTTGACTTGGATCATCAGACAAAGCGTGGGGCCAATGACCAATTAACTGAGCGGCTCTAGCGGACAGCAGGACTAATGCCAGCATCAACCCTCCTGGTATCCCCGCGACCACCCATTGCACCAAGACTAAAACTTTAAACATCGGTCAACATCATCAGTCAGCCAACATCATTAATTTAATGCGATCGCCCTACCGCTAAACCAACGAAGCAATCTTCGATTAAACAGGCGATCGCAGATAAAACCATTCGCTTAAACTACTAAGTGTTGGGAATAGATAAACTTAAAGATTGCACTGATTGTACCGATAAAAACCACAAAACGATCACTTTAAACATTCCATTTCGCCATCATGAAATCAAGCAATGCCATCGCTATCAACAGAGGGTCGTTGAATGCACACAAAGGGTCACGGGCAAAGAAACGATGAACGTGCTTCCTTTTCCTAATTCACTTTGCAATTGAATAGTTCCCCGGTGGGCTTGAACGATCGCTTTGACAATTGCTAACCCTAATCCAGCCCCTCCAGTATGGCGGGAACGATCGCGGCTGACTCGGTAAAAGCGATCGAAAATATGTGCCTGTTCTTCACTGGCAATGCCAACTCCAGTGTCTTGCACCTGGATCAACGCTGACTGGTCTTCTTTCATTAAGCTGACGGTCACTTTACCTCCGGCGGGGGTGTATTGCAGCGCATTCATGACTAGATTGGAGATTAAGCGCACCAGTTGGCTTTCATTCCCTGCGACATACAACAGTTCTGAGGTTTGAATTTCAGTTGTGAGGTGGATGGGAGCCGCAATTTCCAGAACTGTCAGGCTTTCTACCACATCCAGGATCAACTCGTTCAAGCAGCAGAGTGGAGCGGTATTGCTTCCCGATTCGTCCGAGATTTCAGTATCCGCTTCCAGTCGAGACAACAACAGCAAATCCTGCGCTAGTTGCACCAGTCGTTGATTTTGGCGATCGACTCCTGCCAAGGCTTCCCTGGCTTCCGCTTCACTGAGTGGTTCAACTCCCCGTGTCGATTCTACGATCGCCCGGATGGTTGCCAGCGGTGTTCTCAACTCATGCGCTGCATCTGCCGTAAACTGCTGCATCTTTTGGTAGGAACGGTAAATCGGGCGCATTGCCAACCCCGCCAAACTCCAACTGGCAGCGGCAACCAGCAGCATCGCAACGGGTAAACCGGCCAGGATTGTCAGCCGCAGAAACGCCAGGTGATCGTCAAATTCCTTCAGCGATCGCCCTACCTGCATATAGCCCCAGGGCGAACTCTGATAATTTTTCAGAAACAGCGAGTATTGTTGATAGCGAACACCGTCCTGGTCTTTGAGCGTTTGCAACTGCTTAATGTTTAACGTTTGGGAGAGACCAGAGGGAACCTGACCCGCCGTTGCCAGGAGATTGCCCTGCGGGTCAAAAAAGCGAATGTAGTAACCACTTTGTTGAAACGCATTGAGGGTATGTCGTTCCAGTTCTTTGGGCGGCATTGAACACTGATTTCCGGTCAGACACAAGTTCGGCAAGACCGTTTGGACTGCTGCACTCAGTTGCCCCGGTTGGGTCAGCTTGGGTTCCAGACTGTCGTGTAGCGTGCCTGAAATGGATTGCAACTCCTGCTGCACGGCATCCCAGTGGGAATGGGCAACCATCTCATAGGTTGTAAAGCCTGCCAATCCCAAAATGCCTCCCATGACCGTGGCATACCAGAGTGCCAGTTGCCAACGGGTTTGATTGAACAGCTTACTGCGGTGCATCAGCGTTGTTAAAGCGGTAGCCCATACCGTGAACGGTTTCGATGAGATTGTCGTACCCCACTTCTGCCAGTTTACGCCGTAACAGTCGGATCTGGGCGGCGACGGCGTTGCTGGTGGGTTCTGTGCCGACTTCCCAGAGTTGATTGACGAGTTGTTCACTGGTAATCACCTGTCCAGGACGTTGCATGAAATATTCCAAAACCTGAAACTCTTTTGCGGTCAATGAAATTGGGTGTTGCTGGTGTTCCTGCTGATAACAAACCATGTGTTTGCCATAGTCCAACGTTAAGTGACCCACTTGCAGTTGTTGGGGCAGAAGTTGGGGCGATCGCCGATGCAATGCCCGAATCCGCGCCAACAGTTCCGCCATGCCAAAGGGTTTGACTAAATAATCATCGGCTCCAGCATCCAGTCCAATGACCCGATCTTCGATGCGGTCTTTTGCCGTTAGCATCAGCACTGGCAGCGTTACCTGGCGCTGACGCAATCGCTGGCAGAGATCAATGCCAGATAGTCCGGGCAACATCCAATCGAAAATGGCGATCGTGTAATGAATCCACTGCTGATCCAGATAATCCCAGGCTTCTGAACCATCCTGCACCCAATCCACGATGTATTTCTCGCGTCTCAGGACTCGCTGAATGGCTGCACCTAAATCGGGTTCATCTTCTACCAATAAAATCCGCATTAATTTGAAGTTCAACGATCGAAATCAGTAAGCGTCCTATTGATTTGCTTGAGTACCTGCAAAACCTGCTCTAATTTGCTGCGATGGGGCGGCAACAAAGAAAAAATATCGGACAGATCAAAGTAAGGACTGGTGGCAGGGAGTTTCAGAAGCTTGATGAAGCGAAATTCATCGCCATTGGTGACTACACCGAAAATAGGATGATCTCCGGACGAACCCGCCATCATATAAGTTAGAGCCTGAGGAATCGCAACAGAGAGTGACAATGTGGTGTTCTTTGCTTCCACAACCAGCACCCAGAGTTGTTCCTGCAAAATCAGGGTATCAATTCGTCCCTGAAGTAACTCCTCCCGATCTTTCAGTACAATTTCAACCTGGGCTTCGGTCCGAAGGGTAAACCGCGCGTCATACAGTCCAGCCAGATCCAGCAGGGGCGATACAATCAGCTTATCCACAGTACCTTCAGGTAGAGACCCCCGATGGCGATGCTCAAAAAAACGCTGTTGCAAATAGGCAAGGGTTGTCCGATCACCCTCCGTTAACACAGGCAAATCTTCAAACCATTCTGTAAAGAAGCGATCGTCTGTGGCATAGCGCAGATCAAACCGCTCCTGCACCGCAGCCATTGAAGTCAACTCTTTTGAGATTGCCAGCGTTTGCACCATACGTCTTGCTGTACCTTGCACTTCAAATTCCAGAGATGGGAATACTTTGATTATAAATTCAACCGCCGTTTCCGTTTTCGTTGTCTGAAGGTTAGCTTAGAGTTTGAAGGTGTATCGGGCATTCACTTTTTCACCCTGAATATCCGACAAAATGGCAACCTTGTATTCTCCTGGTAGGGTTCCTGGCAGAACGGCGTAATAGTGTTTGCCCTCTGCGTCATATTTCATGGCTAAGGATTTCTGGCTGCCATCGGGTAATTGCACTTGGGCAGTGACTTTTGCATTGGGGATGGGGTCATGGGCTTCGCCTTTCTGCAAAAAGAAATCAATATGGGTTCCGTCGGTTTCTTGGATGGTCAAAAGTTCCAGGTGATAGGGACCCGATTCAATGATTTGTCCACCTTGTCCCCCATGAGAATGAGTGTTTGCTGCTGTTGTTGGCTTGGCTTGGGTAGACGGGCTGGGAGATGGGGCGGCTGGGCTTTCGGGGGCTGAGGATGCTGCTGGAGTGGTGGTTGTCGTGGTGCCGCTGCTACAGGCATTCAGCAACAAAAGTCCGAGGCTGGTGATGAGTAAAGTATGAAGTTTAGGCAATTGCATGAATCAGGCTCCCACGTTTTCTACGATGATGTCTGTTTGAATGGTGTCTTTGGGTTTTTTCGGTATCAGGAATTGACCGAATTGGGCATACAGGGCTGGTAACACCAATAGAGTGAGGGCGGTTGAGGTAAACAATCCACCCAATACCACGATCGCCAGGGGTTGCAAAATTTCTTTCCCGGCACCACTCCCCAGCACTAAGGGCACCATGCCTAAGGCCGAAGTGAGGGCGGTCATCAAAATGGCGACCAGGCGTTCCATTGAGCCTTCTGTGATCACCTGTTTGAGCGACATTCCGGCGGCAAATTTGTTGTTGTAGTTATCCACTAGTAACAAGCCATTGCGGGTGGCAACTCCAAACAGGGTAATGAACCCGACCAGCGACGCGACTGAGATAACGCCGCCACCGAGGGCGATCGAGAAAATGCCCCCGACCAGGGCAAGGGGTAAGTTGACCATAATCATCAACATGGCAGGAATGGACTTGACCGCAAAATACATCAACACGGCAATGGTGATCAGTGCCAGCCCACTGTAGATCAGCAGGTTTTGGGTGGCTCGTTCTTCCGATTCAAACTGCCCCCCATACTGAATGAAATACCCCGGAGGCAGAACCACAGTCTCGCGAATTTTGGCTTCGACTTCATTGATCACCGATCGCAAATCTCGTCCTGACACATTCGCAGACACCACAATTAACCGCGACACATTTTCCCGGTTGATAGTGTTGGGACCAGTCCCATAATCAATTTGGGCAACTTGCGCCAGGGGAATTTTTTGTCCAGTGGGTGTGTCTACCAGCAGGTTGCGAAGAGTCTCCAGATTCGTGCGGGCTTCCGGTTTTAACCAAACCAGGAGATCAAAAAGCTGCTGGTCTTTGAGCACCTGAGAAACAACCTGCCCGTTGAGTGCTGTTTCAATGACACTAGCGATTTGCCCTACGGTGAGTCCATAGCGGGCGGCATTGGCGCGATCGAATTGAATCTGAATCTGACGAATCGGCACTTGGGGTTCTAACTGCAAATCGACAAGGCCAGCAACCTGACGCATGGCGGCTTCCGCTTCTTGCCCGATCGCCCGCAATTCAGTCAGGTCAGGCCCAAAGATTTTGACCGCGATCGCGCTTCGCACACCCGACAAAACCTCATCCATCCGGTGGGAAATAAAGCCGCCAATATTCGCTGCCACACCGGGTAATTTGTTAAATTCCTGCCGCAGTTTTTCAATGCTGCCTTTGCGGTCTTTGATCCCAGCGTCGCTGAGTTCCACATCCAAATGCCCCAGATTTACCCCGCCCGCATCCGAATCACCGGGAGCACGCCCTGCCCGCAGTTGCACCGTTTGAAAGCGCGGATCATCCTTGAGGGCATCCTGCATGGCTAACCCAGACTGGTTTGTAGCGCCTAGAGAACTGCCGGGATAGAGCAACATGGCATTCACCAGCGATCGCTCCTGAAACTCTGGCAAAAACTCCCGTCCTAAACCTGGCAGAATCACCAGAGATGCCACCAAAGCGGCGATCGCGGCAAACAAAATCACCTTGGGGCGGTAAATGGCTGATGAGAGCAGGGGACGATACAGCCGTTGGGAAAAAGCAGATACCCAGGTTTCATCCGATGGTAGGCGACGATGAGCCAGCAAAATTGCACAGAGGGCGGGTGAAAGGGTCATCGCCACCAGAGTGGAAGCCAAAATCGAGATCAAATACGCAACGCCCATCGGCGCAAAAATCCGCCCTTCCACCCCCGTCAACGTGAAGATGGGGGCAAAAACCACCGCAATGATCACCGTTGAAAAAATGACACTCACGCGAACTTCCACCGAAGTATCGTAGACGATTTGAAAGGGGTGCTTGGGATGGTCGCTCATCTGGTTTTTTCTGAGTCCCCGATAGGCATTTTCCATATCCACAATTGAGTCATCCACCACTGACCCGATCGCGACGGCTAATCCTCCCAGTGTCATCGTGTTAATGCCCTGACCAAACCAGGACAGAATCAACATTCCAATCAGAATCGACAATGGAATCGCACTTAACGTAATTACTGCTGTGCGCCAGTTCATCAAAAACAGCAGCAGCACGACGGAAACAATGATGATGCCATCCCGCAAGGAATCGCGCACATTCTCGATCGCCGCATCAATAAAGCTATTCTGCCGAAAGGTTTCCAGCACCTTCACATCCGCAGGCAATCCGGCTTTTAGCTCCTCCATTGCCCGTTCAACGGCACGAGTCACGGTGGGCGTATCTGCCGAGGGTTGCTTGTTAATCACCACCACCACCGCGCGTTTGCCATCGACGCTGCCATCGCCCCGTTGCAATGCTGCCCCCAGTTGAACAGAAGCCACATCATTGAGCAGGATGGGCTTGCCATCTCTGGCAGTCACCACGGATTGCGCTAATTGGGCGATCGACTCAACACGTCCCACCCCACGAATAATTTCCTCCTGATCTGGCGTGATCAAAAAACCACCTGCCGCGTTGACATTGGCTTGTTCCGCTGCATGGGTAACATCCTGAAGCGAGACATTAAAGGCGGTCAGCTTTGCCGGATCAACCAACACCTGATACTGACGCACATCTCCACCATAGGCAATCACCTGCGAGATACCGGGAACCGCCAATAGGCGATTGGTGACATCGCGATCGACCAGCCGCCGCACTTCCATCAGCGAGGTTGGAGTTTCTGTGGACTGATCTGGTTTCGACTCGACGGAAAAGGCGTACATCAAAATTGTGCCAATCGGTGAAGTGATCGGCGAAATTTGCGGTGATTCAATTCCGGTTGGCAATTTGGATCGCGCTTGCTGCAATCGTTCTGTGACCAGTTGCCGCGCCTGATAAACATCTGTGCCCCAGTTAAAGATCACCCGCACAACGGAAATTCCCACGGCGGAGGACGATCGCACCGTTTCCACACCGGGCGTACCATTGACCGCACTTTCGATCGGCAGCGTAATCAACGATTCCACTTCCTCCGGTGCCAGTCCGGGTGCTTCGGTCTGGATTTCTACCTGGGGTGGGGCAAAGTCGGGAAACACATCCAGGGGCATCCGGGTCAGGTTATAGCTGCCCAAAATCGTGACAATAATGGCACCGATCACCACCAGCCACCGCTGGACGACCGACCATTTCAAAATGGCATTCAGCATAGGGATCTCGTCAGCCAACCCCGGACATCACTTAACCTCAGCATCATCGCAGATTGCTATGAAATCTGGATGAAATGACGGCAGGGAAGCCCATCGGTTAAAATCAAACATATTCCAGCAATCCCGTGCGGCAGTCTGTATGAGTCACGTAACGCTTAAAGTTCCTGCGGATACCTGGGTTAAGGCGACGTGGAAGGAGTATCTCCAGGCGATCGCCCAACAACCCGATGGCAAAGGCAAAAGCTACTACTACGACGGACAAATGAGGTTAGAAATGTCGCCAGTTGGGAATCCGCACTCACGGGATCATGCCATCATCATTCATGCCGTTGTTTTGTATGCTGGGATCACAGGAATTGATCTGGATGGTCACGACAATTGCACCTACCGTAAAACCGGATGTGCAGAAGCCCAACCGGATGCCTCGTTTTACATCGGGGATGTGGCAAATGCCATTCCCTGGGAAACGACCATTATTGATTTAGACCACTATCCGCCCCCGACGCTGGCGATCGAAGTGGCATACACATCGCTAGCGGATGATAAGGGTGAAAAGCGGCTGCTGTACGAAGAAATGGGGGTGTCTGAGTACTGGATCATTGATGTTGAGAACGTGCAGGTGATTGCCTTTGCGGTGGCAAATCAGGGGAGCCGTCGCATTACCCAATCTCAGGTTCTCCCCGGATTAGAGATTGCGTTACTGGAAGAGGCGTTTCGGCGTTGTCGCGAAACGAATCACGGCAAGGTGAGTGCCTGGTTGTTGAGCCAGTGGCAGCCTAAATAAATGAATCTTGGGTGATTAGATAAAATTTAATCGCTTAAAATTTGTGTGACAGAGCGTTGGTTTGACTTTAAGCATCAATGGTTGCGTCAATGGGTTTTATATTATTGAGCAATGAATGATGTTAGCCTTCTGTTTGGATTGGTTTAGATAGTTGCGTTTGGTCGCCTGGTCTTTCTTCATGTAGAGTTTCTTTGGAGTAATTTATCAATCCACTTGATTCGAGATCGATGTCCTCATTATGTGCGACTGGTTTGCGATCGCTTCTCTTCGCCCAATACATTCCAGCAACAAAGGTGCCAACCGCGATCGCGCCCCCAGAGGGAATGACCATCCACCAGGGTAACTGCCCATTCTGGGCGGTTGGAGCTGGTTCAGCTTTAGCCCCATGTTCATCGTCTGGCTTCGTGCCACCTCTGAGTGACTGAGCATAGAGTTGGGTCGCTCGCTGAGTCACAACCCTATCTCCATCAAACAAGCCATTGGTGACTTCAACCACATCGCCGGATTCTCGACCTAATGTGACTTCAGTGGGCTGAAAGGCAGCCCCGTTTTGCACAAAGACGATCGTTTGCTTGTCGTTGGTTTCCACCAAAGCAGATTTTGGGATGACCAGAACCGCAGTGGGCGTTTGATCCGTCAAAACCTCCAGTTCAGCAAACATTCCCGGTTTCAAAACTCCCTTGGGATTGTCCAGTTCGGCTTTTACAGGAACCACACGGGTTTGCCCCTCAACCACTGCCCCAATCACGCTGATCCGTCCGGTAAAGGTGCGATCGGGCAATCCATTCACGCTCACTCTTACCCGTTGTCCCGGTTGAATCTGACTCAGGTCTTTTTCGTGGACGTTGGCAGACACTTGCACACTGTTCCCATTCACGATCGTCATGATCTTTTTGCCTGCGTCCTCTCCCGACTCGCCCGTGGTGGTTTCGCGATCGGCAACAGTGCCAGAAATAGGAGCGGTAATCGTGATTGTGCCATCCGAGTTGGGGGTTGCTCCCAGTTGGCGCAATCGAGTCTGATAGGTTTCACCACTGAGGGAAACACGCGACTGGGCAACTTCCACATTGGACTGGGCACGCTTGAGTTGGGCAGTTGCTTCAGAAATTTGGAGTCGGCTTTCTGCTTTGGCGAGGGCTGCTTTTGCTTCTGCCAACTTTGTTTCAGACTCCAGAAAAGTCCGCCGAGGGATGGCTCCGCTGGTTAACAGTTCCCGATCTTTGTCGTATCGTTCCTGTGCGAACCTCACTTCTGCGCGGGCTTGCTGTACTTCAGTGGCAGCAATGGTTTGTTGCTGGCGATAATTGTCCTGGGCTAATTGCAGATCTGCCTGGGCCTGCTTCACCGCCGCGATCGCCTCTGATTTGCGGTCTAAGGCTGTTGTTCGCAGTTCTGCAAGTTCTGGACTGGTCATCATTGCCACGGGTTGCCCTGCCGCCACTGCCTCCCCTGGACGCACCAGTAACCGAATCACCGTCCCACCGACTGGGGTTGTCACTTCTACCTGCTGGTTGGGCAATGGCTCCAGTTGCCCCGTTGTTTTAATTCCCACAGCCAACCGTTGCCGAGAGACCGATTCCACTTTCAGTCCCAGCCGTTTGGCAGTTTCGGCATCCACTTGAATCGCTCCGACCGCCTGCACCGACTGACCTCCCCCCTGAAACTCATCTCCGTGCCCTGCATGGGCTAACCCCCTGGCGGCAGGCAACAACAGGAGCACACTGAGCAAGGTTCCGCACAGCGAACGAGTTGCAATTAGGAAATTCAATCGACGAACAGAACAAGTCATACGCGGTGTTCCTGGCAGTGAAGATGGAACTAAGGGAAAAGTCATGTCGGCATCTGCGAAAGCACTATTAACAGGTTAATTGCGTTAATGCAATTAGGTTTAAACCTATTTGCCGTACCAGGCTTTTCTCCACTGTTTCATCTGGTCAATTTCTGCCTGCTGGGAGGTGATGATGTTATTCGCTAATTGCTTTAACTCTGGAGCCTTCGCTTTACTGAGGACATCGTTTGCCATGACGATCGCGCCTTCGTGGTGAGGAATCATGGCATTCAGGAAACGTTGATCAAACTGGGGATCTGCTTTGCCCAAATCCATGCTCATCATCATACTCTTTCTCTGATCCTCAGACATTGCCATCATGTGCCCCATCGCCGCGTGCCATGCCATCGGTGTGGCGGAAGCTTTCGGATACCAGGCTTTGCGCCACTGTTTCATTTCCGCGATTTCTTTGGTTTGGGCTTTGATGATCTCTTCGGCAAGTTTTTTCATCTCTGGACGCTGGGATTTCTGGAGCACTTCTTGCGCCATCACTAAGGCTCCTTCATGATGGGGAATCATGGCGTCAATGAAGCGCAAGTCATAGTCAGCATCGGCTGGCCCCAGATCCATGCCGTGATTCATGCCGCCCATTTTGCCGTGATCCATTGTGGAATGATCCATCGTTGAATTGGATCCGACAGTGGTGGCGACGGGACTCGGAGCCTGAACTTGAGACTGAGAATTTGAACAGGCAGTTAGGACACTTCCTGCTGCTGCGATCGCAAATACAACCAATCCTGAAAATTTAGCCTTCAAAACCATGACCAACCCAATTCAAACAGTGTTCATAATCTAGCATTTCACAGAGAAATGAAATCTAGATGAAATTCCACGCGGCAGCGCGATCGAGCACCTCGTCCCTGCCGTCCATTGAATTGGAAGCTGAACCACAGGCTTGCCAACACGCAAGCGGCACAACAATGAACACAGAAAGTTACGCTCCGATTGATGCCGTGAATCCTAGCGTTTGCCCAAGCGCGTGAGGACGGCAATCATTCCAGGAACGCAAGGGCTGGTTGTGAATGATGGTAACTCTGTTGGTTGGTGACTTGGAGATAGTTCTAAGCCGTTCTAGCCCGGTATTGGCGTATTGAGTGAAGGGTATTGAGTGCAAGAATATTGCACTGATAGACTCTTATTACTCTTATCCCAATTGACACCAAAAACTCGATCTTAAACTTCAGGTAGATTCGATCTGGCCTTAGATTTATAACCAGTTTCCTATCAGGATCATTGCGATCCAATACCCTGGATGGCGACGGCGATCGCGGTACTCTTGTAGCCAGTGAGTTTGGGCCAGTTGCAAGGCTTTGGCCCGTCCCATCCCCTGATGGAGATTGTCACAGAACTGGGTAATTAATTCGGCAGTAGCGGCATCATCCACTTGCCACAGGGAGGCGATCGCGCTGCGGGCACCGGCCTAGACTGATAAACCCGCAATCCCCAAGGCTGCGCGATCGTTCCCCACCGCCGTTTCACAAGCCGTTAGCGTTAGTAACTCCAGGACGTTTTCCGCTGGCAAATTCCGAATAATTTGATGAAGCTGATTCATCGTCAATTTTTTGTTTTGTGCTGTTTGACCCGCTTTAGTTTTGCGTTCATCAGTCACTAAAAAATTCTTTTCTGCGTCAATACCAAATCGCCTGTGAGTCGCCAGGTGCAACCCAGGATAATTATTGCGGGTAAGTTCTTGCTGTAAGCGCGTTAGCGTGAACTCTTCATTGAGCAAGCCCACACTCCTGCTGACGGTGGCAATCCGCTCAATGTCTTGGGCAACTTGCTCCAACGGTTCAAAATAAACTGAATCTTCGATCGCTGAATGTTGGGTTAACCCAAAGGCCAAAACCCGCAGGTCATCGGCCCGGAGCGGTGCTGGATCAGTCAAAATCAGGCTCAAGGTATTGGCGATCGCATAGCGTTCAATCGAACAGCAAAAGCAAGAAAACCAAGAGTGCAGTCGTCAACGAGTTGTGTGTGAACATGCTCATGCCGGAATCAAGCGACATAATGCTGTGTCATCTGTGTATCGGAACCGTATCCCTGATTTCGATGATTTATTAATGCTGATTGCGGCAGGATTGTGGAATCTCTACTTGGAAGTTGCATAAATTCTGTAGAGGGAAGGCAATTCTTGATGTTCAGGATTTTGGTCTTATTTCCCAACAACTCTATTTATTTCTGCGAGGAAAAACCCATACGCCGTTACTCTTCAAAACACCTAGCCTATATCAGCATGTCCGGCATCCACTTTATGTCGGTTAACCTTTGGCCTTTTGGTCAACTCCAACCATGACTGCAACTCATTTTGTCTTTGCACTCATCACGACTCTTTACATTCTGGTGGCAATTCAATTGGAAGAACAAGTCCTGCTCACGGTACATGACGAAACCTATGCTCACTACCGTCGCCAAGTGCCGATGTTAATCCCTTTTTTGCACCGTCGTTCCTGATCAACACCATGAAATGCGCCCAGCCGCATAATATCCATCTCTTTCTAATGAGAGAGACAATTTAGAGATAGGTCTTATAACTTAAAAGTAAGTGCATGTCTTCCTTACCAAACAGTGAGGAAGACTTCAACTTTCAGTCAAGTGATTCGAGTAGACCTATGTTTTTCCACAAAAAAGAACTCATTCAAAAGCCAGTCAATATAGACACTCCTAATCCTAAATATGCCCAACTTTTACTAGAGCAATTTGGTGGCGCAACCGGTGAGTTATCCGCAGCCCTACAATATTGGGTACAGTCTTTTCATGTTGAAGATCAAGGAATCAAAGATATGCTGCAAGACATTGCAGTAGAAGAGTTTAGCCACCTTGAAATGATTGGCAAATTGATCGAGGTTCACACTAAAAACGTAGATCAAACTGACGCATTTAAAAGCACTTTATTTGCAGTCCGTGGAGCTGGGCCTCATTTCCTAGATTCGCAAGGTAGCAGTTGGACAGCAGCATATCTAAACGAAGGCGGTGATGTTGTCCGCGATTTAAGAGCTAATATTGCAGCCGAAGCAGGTGCACGCCAAACTTATGAAGCCCTGATTAAAATGGCTCCCGATTCTGGGACAAAAGACACCTTGGTGCATCTCCTTACTCGTGAAATCTCTCACACCAAAATGTTTATGAAAGCGCTGGATTCTCTAGGGAAATTAACTGATCCCTTCTTTGGTAATATCGAACCCGACTCTACGGTAGATATTTATTACAATTTGTCTAATGGGGACGGTAACGATCAGCGTGGCCCCTGGAACTCGGATAAAGACTTCAAATATATTGCCAATCCGGTCAACGCCCACGGCTAATTTTTATCCAGTCACCTTGCTTTAAGTAATGGCTGAGGTTTGATTAGGTTCAAATCGAGTTCGACTTAGTAGCTAACAGTTTGATCCTCCTGAAGTAATCGAGTAAGTAGATTTAATCTCAGACTTATTATGCCCAGAGAGGATCAAACTTAGTATTGCAATCAAGGGCAAGGTTGAGGAAGCAATAAACTATTTTTGTAGCCACTTTTGATTAGACAGTGAGCGATCGCTTGCAGTTTTTCAGCTCCATTCAATTCGCTACAACCTCATTTCTGTCAAAAATTGGCCAGAAATAACTAACTGCTAGCGCGATCGCAAAAGATTAGTTCAAGGATTGGCTAGAACCTCAAATCTCGATACAAATCTTGAGTTAAGTTGATACTGATCAGCTTAGTCTTTGACACCTTCTTGACGAACAGGAATTTCAAGCCAGAATTCGGCTCCTTGACCAGGGGCAGATACACATTTCAGCGAACCGTGGTGTTTTTCTACCACAATTTGATAGCTAATAGAAAGCCCAAGACCAGTACCTTTACCCACTGGCTTGGTCGTAAAAAATGGGTCAAATAAACGATTTTGGTGTTCCGGCGGAATGCCAGGGCCGTTATCACGAATGCGAACCAAAACGGATGGCGGAGTAGCCTGGGGTTGGGCGGTAGTTTGGATGGTAATCGTGGCAGGATTGGCTTCGATCGCTTCGGGCGATCGCTTTTGGTTGTATTGATCCAACGCATCGATCGCGTTGCTCAAAATATTCATAAACACCTGGTTCAATTGGCCAGCGTAGCACTCGATCGCGGGCAAAGTACCGTATTCTCTGACCACTTCAATGACTGGATGCCCAGGGCTGGCCTTGAGGCGATTTTGCAAAATGAGCAGCGTGCTGTCGATCCCATCATGCACACTCACACGTTTCATTTCGGCTTCATCCAACCGCGAGAAGTTCCGCAATGACAACACAATTTCACGAATGCGATCGGCACCAATTTGCATTGATTCCAGCATTTTGGGCAAATCATCGACCAGAAATTCCAGGTCAATATCTTCTTTGTACGCTTCAATCTCTCGATCGCGATCGGCATACTTATCGTCATACAGCTTGACTAAATTCAGCAAATCATGGGTGTATTCTGCCGCGTGGGGCAAATTGCCGTAGATAAAATTAATGGGATTGTTGATTTCATGGGCAACCCCGGCGACCAACTGGCCCAAACTCGACATTTTTTCAGTCTGAATTAACTGGGCTTGGGTTTGTTGCAACGCTTGCAACGCTTGGGACGATTTCGCCATTTCCTGGCGCAGTCGCCGCTCATTCACCGTGACCTGGCCCAAGAGCGCGTAGAAAGAGATCGTAAGGCGGCCTAACTCATCTTCCCGGCTCATCAATTCTTCGCTCTTGGTGTTCATCTCGGCTAACCGATTACATTCATCCATAATCGGTTGCAACCGTTGATTGAGGCGGCGGACAAACAACGCCACAACAATCCCCTGCACAATGGAAGCCCCAATCACTGCACCTAAAACGCCCGCCCCCAGAAAGCGCCAAACTGGCCCCAAAATCACAGATTGAGGCACCACTGCCATCAAAATCCAGTTATTGCTCGGCAGTTTTTGATAGGCCCAAAATTGGGATTGGCCTTTGGCATCGCGCCAACGCAACAAACCTGTGACCGTGCCATTTTGCACATTACTTTGAATTTGCTGCCACAGTTCTTCGTAGTTGTTCAGTTGGTTAAACGGCTTCAGGTCAAGAGCCTGTTGGGGGTTGGGCGGATAGGCAATGAGGTTACCCTGGGGACTAACGAGAATAAAGCTACCCGCCTCTCGCATGACAGAGACGTTTAGTTTATCGCTGAGAAAGCCTAATTCTAGGTCTTGACTGAGGACACCGAGCAATCGCTGTTGATTGTCGTAGAAGGGCAGAGAATAGCTGGTGCTGACGAGGGTCTGAGGGGGAGAAAGAGACGTTTCTTCGTATTGAACGGGTTCTAACCAGATAGGTTTGCCAGCGGCGATCGGGTCAGTGAAGTATTTTTCTTGATAGCTGCTGGGTTTCGCCTCACCGAGAATGGGCGGTTCCACGATGCCGGTTTGTTTGTTGCGGGCGACGTAGGGATAGGCATATTGCAAGGCGGGGATGATGAGACGGTTGCTGGGGGGTTGCCCAAAGCCTAGCCCTGTCCCGAGGGGAGAGGTTTGCAAGGCGCGATACATGAGATCGCTGTAGACGGCTTCGCGGCGTTCTCCGGCGGCGTAGAGGGTTTTAACAGCGTCAACAATGGTATGAGTCGAAGATTCAAAGGTTTTGAAGTCACCTTCCAGGCTTTCGGTTTTGACTTGGAGGCTGGAGAGGAGTTCGGATTCGGATTGTTTGACGAGTTCGCGATAGGACCACCATGTGGTGCCCAAGAGGCCAATGAGGGAGCCGCCCACCACGGATAAAAAGAGCCGTCCGCCGACCGATCGCAGCATGGAGGTATTGGGTCTACGGCGTAGGGGTGCATTGTCCGAGGCGGGGGATGGCCCGGTCGATTGCATAGCAATTCTCCTGGAACTGAGTGGCGAGACAATAAATGCCTACCGATGGCGGTGCTGATATTATGCCCAACTATAGCGCTGGCCCGGAAACTTAGAGCAAAATTCCTGGTAAAAGCGATCGCCACCGTTTGAGATGAGGCAATGTAGCACAACACCGCATTATGGTACTGTTTTCAGGTGTTTGGTGTGGTCGTAGTAGCAAGTGAGGAGGGAATCCATCGCTTCTTGACCATTGGCGATCGCCATCACCTTAGCCCGAAACTGCGGCTCAATCAGATGGCCTAGCGGTTGTTCCACCTGATTAAAAGACTGCATGGCCGCTGCGGCTTGCTGATCCCATTCTGGGTAATACTTCAAAAAGTCTTCAGGTAAGACCTTGGTGCGCGTGGTCCCCGGTTCTGGCAAACAATAAAACGGATAGTCCAGGTTGAAATAGCCATAATCATCCGTAATTTCGTCGCCGGGATAAATATCTCGCGAAGCCAGCTCAAAGCGATACGGAGTCGCAATAAGGGTGGGGAAAAAACTATGGTTTACATAGCGAGCAATATCCCAACAAAGAATATGTTGCCCCACTTCATCACGAAAACAGTATTTCAACAGGCGATCGCGCAACAACGGATCCAGTGACTCCACATAGGCTTCATCAAACCGCTGATCGAGTTCATCGAGAATCCAGGTAATCGTTCCCTTCGGGATAAACGCCGTTGCAAACACACCGTAACCAATCGCCTCATTGATGAAGCGCAACTCTGTCTGAGGATGGATCATCGAAACTCAGTACCTACCAAACTGGAAAACAAGGGGTTTTGTACAGGCCAAGGCCAACGCCATCAGCGCAACCACATAAGCTGCGTCATTCTAAACTAGCGAAGATGCAATGGCAGAGACCCACGCTACAGCATTTTTGGCCTGTTCATGGTTTCCCCTAACCCAGTATGCCCAGATTCACCCAGTCTCATCGCGCGATCGCCCGCCGAATTGCTTAATAGCCTTCCTCTTCGTATTCAGGAATTTTAGTTTTATCAGGAATATTTACTCGCGGGCTGTTATAAACTCGCGACTCTTGTTCCGCCCAGGCATCATCTTCCACATCGTCATAATCATCGCTGTAGTCCCCTGGCGCATAGGGAGCTTCCTGATAGGCATCCCGTGCTGTAGTTTCGCTCCAGTTTTCTTCCGTCGCAGGCTCCTCGTAATACAGCGGTTCTGCATACTGCTCTTGTTGGCGCAATTGGCGGGGCGCTGGCTCACCCCAGTTATCCTCATCCCAAGTTTCTTGCACCACAGGTTGCCGCTCCCGAATGGGAGTATTCACCGGCGTCTGCAACCCGGTACCCAGCTGATTATCGGTTTTAATGGGCACCACGTAGGTTTCGTTATCTTCCCGTTCCCAGGGTGGATTGCCAATCCCCAGCCGTTCCATCAGCCCAACCGAAAGCTGCACCAACCGACCTTCCGAGCCTTCAAAGACAATCAGGCGATCGGGGCCACTGCTCACCACTTCCTCAATGGGCAATTCATAAGTGCTCACGACCTGATCGGGAATCAGCGGCACCCCCAAGGACGCAATGATAATCGACACCAGTTGGCCGTCGTCTACATCAAATTTGAAGCCGCGCACCTTGCCCAACAACTCGCCCGTCTCGGTGATGACCTCGCAGTTGATCAAACTGTTGTAAGCTTCTGCATCAATCTCCTCGATGACATCTTCGTTATCCACCAAAATGACATCGCCGATCTGCCGCACGCTGCTGAGGAGCATGGGCTGGGGGGTGCCATAGACGAGGCTGGGGCGCAGGCTCATGGCCACCACCCGCTGTTGATCAATATCCACCCAGATTTGGCTGACGACACCCAGCTTCTTCCCGGTGTCACGGGTCACAACTAGCGTGCCGATAATGTCTGAGCGTTGGCGAATTTCTTCAGATGCCATTGTTTCCCGAATCCTGATCCACGATTTCCGTTTGATATTACCAAATCACAGTGAAGCACGTTGCGCCAGTAAGTCAATTCCAATTACTTGGGTGTGGGCACCACGGGCCTGGGTGACACCAATCTGGCGTTGTGCTGATTCAATCATCGGTCGGCGGAGGCTGACCACAATAAATTGCGCTTGCTCGGATTGTTGTTTGATCATTCTAGCTAATCGCTCCACATTTGCCCCATCAAGAAACATATCAACCTCGTCGAAGGCGTAGAAGGGCGAAGGCCGATAGCGTTGGAGCGCAAAGATGAAACTGAGGGCGGTGAGGGATTTTTCGCCCCCGGACATGGAGGCCAATCGCTGAACGGGTTTGCCTTTGGGGTGAGCGATGAGGTTGAGGCCGCCGTTGAAGGGATTTTGGGCATCGTCTAGTTGTAAGTGACCGTCGCCATCGGACAGGGTGGCAAAGATGGCCTGGAAGTTTTCGTTGACGGCATCAAAGGCTTCTTTGAAGGCTCGTTGGCGGAGGGTGGTGAAGTTTTCGATGCGGAGTAGCAATTCGGTGCGTTCTTCTTCTAGGGTGCGGAGTTTTTCGGTGAGTTCGTCAAGGCGGGCCTGGGTGCGTTCGTGTTCTTCTAGGGCCAACATGTTGACGGGTTCCATTGCCTGGAGGCGCTTTTGGAGCGATCGCAGGTCTTGTTGCAGTTGTTCCAGGCCGATGTCAGCGGGGACTTCGGGTAGGGGATCGGGGAGTTCGGTCTGTTGGGCGTGTTGCTGTTCTTGGAGGGTTAGCAATTGCTGTTGGCGGGCGCGGCGTGCTTCTTGAATTTTTTGTTGTTCCCATTCGTGCTGTTGTTTTTGGGTTTGGTGGTCGCGCAGTTGCCGTTCAACGCGATCGCGCTGGGCTTTTTCCGCGCCTAACCGCTGTTCCATCTGACCTTGGGCGGTGCGAGTCGCGGCAATTTGCTCGGTCAAGGTGGCTTGTTGGCTGCGGAGGTCGGTGTGGTGTTGCAGGTGGGTGGTTTGTTGGCTGCGCTGACTCTGGAGGCGATCGCGACCCTGGCTAAGTTTTTCTTGCAGCCGCGAAATCTGATTGTTGACATCTTGCAGGCGTTGCTCTGCCGTCCGCAGGGCGAGTTCTTTTTCGTTTAAATCCGCTTCCTGGGTGCGGAGGGTGGCCTGGATTTGCTGCCATTCGCTGTGGGTGTGGGATTGCTCCAGCTCGGCTAACGCCTGTCGCCACTGGTGCAACTGCTCTTCTTGGGCAGGAATACTGATTTCCAACAGTTGCAAGCGCGTTTGGGAATCCTCTAGTTCTTGGGTATTTTGCGCGAGTTGGGTCTGGAGGTGGGTGCGCTGGGCCGTGAGGGTTTGGCAGTCCTGGGCGAGTTGCTCGGCCTTAAGCTGGCATTCCCGATGTTGCTGGCGGGTTTGGGTGAGGGTTTGGCTGCGCTCCTGGATCAGGTTTCTGGCGCGGAAGATGGCGTTTTCGCAGTGGGTGAGGATGCGATCTATTTCCTGGAGGCGATCGCGCAGTTCCCGCACTTCGTCGGAGTCACCAGCCTCCATGTTGCCAAAATGCAAGGTTTGGCGCGTGTTGCTAGAGCCGCCAGTCATGGCCCCAGACACTTCCAGCAATTCCCCTTCCAGCGTCACCATGCGGTGTTCACCCAGTTGCCGACGGGCCTCGCTCAGGGTAGCAAACACCAGGGTTGTCCCAAAAACATAGGCAAAAATATCCCGGTAGCGATCGTCAAAGTCCACCAGATCCAGCGCATAGCCCAAACACCCCGGTAGCGATCGCGCTCCTTGCCCCCCCGGCAGCCGCCCGCCCCGAATTTTGTTCAGTGGTAAAAACGTTGCCCGTCCGGCTTTGCGCTGCTTCAACAGTTCAATGCCCGCCGCCGCCACACCATCATCTTCCACCACCAAATTGCCCATGCGTGCCCCCGCCGCCGTCTCCAGCGCCCGTTGAAAGCGGGGTTCCACCCGGCCCAGTTGCGCCACCAACCCACAGACACCGGGCAAATTCATTTGCAAAATTAACTGGGTGGCATGGGTGCCCTGGGCTTCTTGCATCGCCTGGGATTGGGCTTCCAGTTTATCCAACCGTCGCTGCTTGTCCCGTTGCTCTTGCAAAAGCCGGGTTTGGGTTTCCTGCTGGATTTGCAATTCTGCTTCTGCTGTGGCCAGTTTTGCCGCCCCAGCTTGAATCGCCGCCTCCGCACTGGTCAATTGCGCGGCGATCGCCTCCTGCTGGGCTTGCTTTTCTGCGAGTTGTTGCTCCGTTGCCACTTTGGCCTGGGTTTGCTCCTGAATTTGCCGTTCCAGTTGGGCAATGCGCTCCCGGAGGCGGGCCTGTTCTGTCCGTTGGGGATCAAGCTGGCTTAACAGGGCATCAACTTGATGGCGCAGGGTGGTTTGCTCTTGCACCCAGGCTTCGGCACTGGCAGCAGAGGCGTTGGCGGCTTCGCGACTGGCGGTGAGGTGGTGCAGGGCGCGATCGCGCTGCTCGGTGAGGGTGGTAATATCTTGCGTTGCCAGCCGTTGGTGTTCCGCCTGGAATGCGGCTAGCTGCTGTTGATGCTCCTGTAGCTCTTGCTGCGTTTGGGCGATCGCCGTTGCCAATTCCCGTTGGCTGGCCTGTAAATCCTGCTCTTGCCGTTGCAGTTGGCGCAATTCCGCTTCCTGGGTCGCCAGGGTGGCCTGCAAAGCCAGCAACTCTTCTTCTCCCAAGGCTTTCACCTGGGTATTCAACTGCTCCAATTCCAGGGTCGTCGTCTGAATCGTTTGGGTCGTCGTGGCAATTTGCTCCGCTAAGGTCGCGATCGCCTGTTCGTCTTGAGTTAACTGTTGCTGCAACCGCTCAATGGCCTGCCCCACCTGCCGATGCTGGATCACCGCTTCCCAGGCGGCCTTAGTCTGCAACTCTTGCCGCAGTTTTTTGTATTTCTCTGCCTTGATGCGGTCTTGCGCCAAGCGATCGCGCTGGGCAATCAACTCCTGCTCCACAATGTGATACTTATCTTCCCGGTCTTTCACCGCATCCAGCTTGTCTTTCGCCTGGGAAATCTTGCGGTCAAACGCCGCCACCCCCGCCAACTCGTCAATAATCTCCCGCCGCTCCCGCGAGTTCATGGAAATAATCCGTGTGACATCCCCCTGCAATACCACGTTGTAGCCTTCGGGATAAATCCGCAGCCGCCCCAACGCCTCATGCAACTCCGTCAGGGTACAGGGTTCCCCGTTGATGTAATAGTTTGAGGTATAGGTTCCCTGCTGGGTCACACGCAACTTCCGGGTGACGCTCCACTCCTGCAAGCCGTTGACTGTGCCGTTCCCCGCCGCGCCATTACCCTCCGAGCCATTGCCTGCTGCACCATTCTCTGAGCCATGACCAGCCAAGTCAAAGGTGCGAGCCTGATCCGGGGCGATCGCCAACTCCGCCGCCACCGCCTGTTCAATGGCCGCCTCCATCGACAACGGCTCATCCGTCAGATCAAATGTCACCGTCACACTGGCCTCAATCGTTGCCCGACTACGGGAAGCTTGGGTTTGGTTCACCAGATCCGGCAACCGCTCTGCCCGCATCCCCTTAGACCCGGCCAACCCCAGACAAAACAGCAGCGCATCGATCAAGTTCGACTTGCCTGACCCGTTCGGCCCCGAAATCACGGTAAACCCCGGCAGCAAGGGAACGACCGTCTTGCCACCAAACGATTTGAAATTCGACAGTTCCAGGCGCTTTACATACACAGCCGGAGCCAGCCCTTGCCCATACTAAAGGATAAAAATTTCGACAAGTGTAACCGCTGAATGCTGAAGCAGAAACAAGAATATTGAGGATTTCATCAACTTATACCACAAATTAGAACGGGCGTTCTAGATTCATTGGGTTTGGTATGGGTTGCTTGGTCTGTCTTTCCCCTTAGCCCCGTTGCTCCCCGCGCGATCGCCCCCCACTGCCGCCCCACAACAAGGGTTTTTGTCGAACCGTCGCCCCACCCTTAACCCCCTTGTGATACGCTAGGAAAGTTGTCAAAAATCACGCATTCAGGGATTTCGGGTGTTTCAACCAATTGAAATGCGCCTGGATGGAAGGATTAACCCGAAAGGAGAAAAATATGCCAGTTGTTTCATTGGCTCAATTGCTTGAGTCTGGGGTTCACTTTGGGCACCAAACCCGCCGCTGGAACCCCCGCATGGATCCCTATATCTACACATCGCGGAACGGGGTGCACATCATTGACCTGGTGCAAACCGCTCAAATGATGGAGCACGCTTACAATTACGTGCGATCGGCTTCTGAATCTGGGAAAAAGTTCCTCTTCGTCGGCACCAAGCGCCAAGCCGCCGGGATCGTGGCCCAAGAAGCCAGTCGGTGTGGGGCTTACTACGTGAACCAACGGTGGCTGGGGGGAATGCTCACCAACTGGACAACCATCAAAACTCGTGTCGATCGCCTGAAAGAACTAGAGCGCCGGGAAGAAACCGGAGCCTTAGACCTGTTGCCGAAAAAAGAAGCCTCGGTGTTGCGGCGCGAACTGGAAAAACTCCGCAAGTACCTGGGTGGGATCAAAGCCATGCGGAAAGTCCCCGATATCGTGTTGATCGTGGATCAACGGCGGGAATACAACGCCGTACAGGAATGCCAAAAGCTGAGCATTCCCATCGTGTCTTTGCTTGATACCAACTGCGATCCCGATGTTGTGGATATTCCCATTCCCGCCAACGATGACGCGATTCGTTCTATCAAGCTCATCGTCGGGCGCTTGGCCGATGCCATCTACGAAGGTCGCCACGGTCAACTCGACCTGGATGAAGACGAGTATGACGATTACGATGGCGCAGAAGACGAACTCGACTACGATGATAGTGAGTCCTATACCTCCGATGATGACGAGGAAGGCGAAGCGTAGGGTCGGCTTGAGTCAACTGTAAACGTCGATTGGGTCAAATCACTGGCTGCTGGCCAAGGCTGGTTTAGCAGTCAGTTCGACAAATCAGACGGCATTGAAAACCCGCGATCGCGCGGTGCGATCGAACATTTAGAGTCTCCCTCAGAACCTGACAGTTAGGAGTTAAGGCAACATGGCAGACATTTCGGCAAAAATGGTGAAAGAACTGCGCGACAAAACTGGCGCAGGGATGATGGATTGCAAAAAGGCATTGTCCGAAAACGACGGGGATATTGAGAAATCAATTGAATGGTTGCGGAAGAAGGGGATGGCTTCGGCAGACAAGAAAGCCGGAAAAGTCGCCGCTGAAGGGTTAGTCGATAGCTACATCCACATCGGGGGCCGGATTGGGGTGTTGGTCGAAGTCAACTGCCAAACCGACTTTGTCGCCCGGAACGAAGAGTTCAAAACCCTGGTTAGCAACATTGCCAAGCAAATTGCGGCGTGTCCCAATGTGGAATACGTGAAAGTCAGCGATATCCCAGCCGATATTGCCGAGCGGGAAACGGCGATCGAAATGGGCAAAGACGATCTGGCTGGCAAGCCCGACAACATCAAAGAAAAAATTGTGCAAGGCCGGATTGACAAGCGCCTGAAGGAATTCAGCCTGTTGGATCAGCCATACATCAAAGATTCCACCATCACCGTGGAAGAACTGGTGAAACAGCACGTTGCGAAGTTGGGCGAAAACATCCAAGTGCGGCGCTTTGTCCGGTTTAACTTGGGCGAAGGCATTGAGAAGGAAGAAACGGATTTCGCGGCAGAAGTTGCAGCCCAAATGGGTACTGCGGCCCCCGCTGCCGCCCCTGAGGCTGCCCCGGCGGAAGCGGCACCGGAACCCACACCGGAACCGGTGGCTGAAGCGACCCCAGCACCAGAGGCCGCAGCCAAGTCCGAACCGCCTGCTTTTGGCAAACCTAGCTCATCCGGTGGCAAAAAGAAAAAAGGCAAGAAGTAAGTTGAATCGGTTCGCCTGATTTGGCTGAAAGAGAGGCAGTCCAGTTGGGCTGCTTTTCGTTTGTTGGGGGCACCATGCAGGCCAAGTGGCTGCGGCGATGGGGCGGTTGGGTTGGGGCCAGAAATTGCGCTGGGTTGCGGCGACAAAGATCCGTTGGCGATCCCTGATTCGGGTAGATTAGAAAAAGCTTTGGTCATTGTTTGACTGGAATATTTGACTGGAATATAAATTTGGAGCGGTTCGAGTCCTTGTGGGAGCGATCGCTAGGAAGGGATGGAAATGTTCACTGCAATTACTGAAGATTTAACCGTCATCACGGTGGTATTTGGGCTGGGACTCTTGGTGTGGGGCTGGATTCGTGCTCGCCCTTATGGCCAGTTGGGCTTGTTGGCTTGGTTGCAATCTGTAGCGTTGATGGTGCCCTGGTTACTGGTGTTTGGCTTGGCCGCGCTGGGGATCATGCTGAATCTGGCGATTGTCCTGGTGTTGCTTGTTGCCTCCAGCGCGGTCTACATTGGGCTGGGCAGTCGGGTGCGATCGCTCAAGCAAGAACAGGGAGATGCCCGACGGGCCGCCGCGATCGCCAAAAATCTCGCCGCAGACTCCACCGCCCCCACCGAGGCCAAACCCGGTGAACCCCCGGCAAGCAGTGCGCCCACCGCCGGGGAAGACAGCGACGTAGTGCCCATTCCCGCCGAAGACCTGAAAGCGATTCAAGGCATCTTTGGGATCGAAACTTTTTTCGCCACCGAAACGATCCCTTATCAAGAAGGCGCGATTTTTCGGGGGAATTTGCGCGTCGATCCCGAAGTCGCCTATGCCAAGTTAGATGAACGGTTAACCGCAGCCCTGGGCGATCGCTACCGCCTCTTCCTCGTCGAAAACCAGGACGGCAAACCCGTCATCATCGTTTTACCCAGCAGTCGCGATCCCCAACCAGCCACGACCCCCCAAAAAATTCTCGCCATCATTTTGGGCCTCTTCACCATTGCCACTTGCCTAGAAAGCGCCGGATTGCTGCTGGGGTTCGACTTTTTCTATGCCCCCGATCGCGTCGCCGAAACCATTCCTCTCGCCGCTGGGGTACTGGCCATCCTCGCTGCCCACGAAATTGGCCATTGGGTCTTGGCCCGCCGTTATCAAGTGCGCCTGGGCTGGCCGTTTTACATTCCCACCCTGCAAATTGGTTCCTTTGGAGCCTTAACCCGCATTGAGTCCGTCCTGCCCAACCGGAGCGTCTTATTTGATATTGCCTTTGCAGGGCCAGCCGCTGGCGGGTTGCTGTCCCTGGGCATGTTGCTGACAGGGTTGCTCCTCTCCCACCAGGGCAGCCTCTTCCAAATTCCCTCCCAATTTTTCCAGGGATCAATTCTAGTGGGCACGTTGGCGCGGGTCGTCTTGCGAGAATCCTTGCAAGCACCCATTGTCGATGTGAATCCGCTGGTTGTCCTGGGCTGGTTGGGGTTGGTCATCACCGCGCTGAACCTCATGCCCGCCGGACAGTTAGACGGAGGCCGCATCGTGCAGGCCATTTATGGGCGCAAAACCGCTTCCCGCACGACGGTCGGCACCTTGATATTGCTGGGGCTGGCCTCGTTGGTTAATCCGTTGGCATTGTACTGGGCCATTTTGATTTTGTTTCTCCAGCGCGACCTGGAGCGGCCTAGTCTCAACGAACTGACCGAACCCGATGATGCCCGTGCAGCTTTGGGCTTATTGGCGCTCTTTTTGATGGTGGTCACGCTGTTGCCCCTTACCCCCAGCTTGGCCGGACGGTTGGGCATTGGGATGTAAGCCCATTCCCGCGATCGCCCCGCCTGATCCTAACTGGGCGATCGCAACGCCGGATAGGGAAACAAACTCTGGAATGCCGCTTGGCGCACCGCAGCGGGTTCGGCAGTTGATTGCCACAGCGTTTCGTAGTAGAAATAGGCCACCCCCAGATTTTGCTCCTGGGCCGCTTGAGACTGAGCCTGAACTTGGGCAATGGGCATCGGCTTAGAGCGTAATCCCGTTAAAATCCCAATGCCCGTGGGGATTTTTTGCTGAGTTTCCTTCACTTCAGGCCGATTAATTTGCTCTAGAAAACTCGCTAAATCCGTCCGATAGACCTGCATCACCAATTCATCGATCAACCCTTTTCGCACCCAGGTCAGCCAATCTTGCAAATGCAGTTTGTAGGCAAAGTTGTAGTAATTCGGCGACAGAGCAAAGATGGCATTGGGTTTCTGGGCTTTGACAGCCTTATGCAGTTGAGTCATAAAAGCCGTAATTTTGTCGGCCCGCCACTTAATCCATGCCGTTGCCTGAGGGTTGGGATCGGGCGATCGCCCCATTTCCCGCCGATGCAACGCGATCGTATAGGGATCGTAGCCAAACTCATTCGGCAACGCCATGTGATCATCAAACTGAATCCCATCCACATCGTATTGCGTCACCACTTCCAGCACTAAATCCGTGATAAATTTCTGCACTTCGGGCCGGAACGGGTTGAGCCAAGCCACCTCGCCCGCATCATTAACCGAGGTCGTTGTGCCATCGGCTTTGGTCGTCAACCACTGGGGACGCGCGATCGCCAATTCCGAAGTCGGCGGAGTCATAAACCCAAACTCAAACCAGGGAATCACCGTCAACCCCTGGCGATGGGCCTCAGCGGCCAGCTCGGCTAAAATATCTTGCCCCTCCGTCCCCTGATACACAAACGGTTGAATCCCCAACTGTTGTGCCGTTGGACTGGGATGCAGCACATACCCCGCATTCCACACCACCGGATAAATCGTATTGAAATTCAGTTGTCGCAGTTCATTCAACGCCTGTTGCAGTTTGGTGCGATCGCGCAACGTATCAAAATCATTCATCGTGAACCAAACCCCCCGAATCTCCTGGCGCGAAGCCTGAGATTCAGCCGGCCCAAGTGTTCCCAGCCCCACCACGATTGCCAAAGTCAGCACGCACAACAGGGGCAATATCCCTCGGAGCCAGCGTTTGGGGCGCGATAAACTGTTTTTCATCATCCAAACCAAATCGGTGCAACAAGGTCGGACACTATCCTAGTTGATGTTCCGCCAAAAAGAACCTACCTCACCCCACTTTTCTCCCAACTAGCCCAGCCCCAGCCACCCAACCCGCCCATTTTTCACCAAACCGAATCAACCCCATAAACCCCCACTGCATTAGAATTTCCGCAGCACTAATCGACAAAAAACGTTGTCCTTCAGCCCAGGAATTCCCGTTGCAATTCCTCATATCTCCCTCTCAAGAAACCGCATAAAATTAGAGATATAAACAATGTTCTGGACTGCAACCTCCAAATTCCTCCTGCCGAGAAGCCGTTTTCATCGCTTTTTCTGTCAGAGGGGCCGCCAGAATGCTGATCCGAAAGGGCTTGATAGACGATTGAGCGCACCCCTAGCCTGAAAAACGCTGTATCTTGACAATTTCTATCCTGATCAGACTCTACGCAAACTGATAAAGACAAGGAGTTGCACACCATTTGATCCATTGCATAGAGGCTCAAGCCGAAAAACCATTGCACGCATTAATCACAGCTTGCAGTGCTCGTAATGTATACCAAAGGGAGAGAAACCATGACCTGGCTCTTGCTTTATGCCGATGATGGCGATATTTATGTGCTGGAGCGCGATCGCAACGATATCGCCTTCGAGCGCGGCATCACCAATTTAGATACCAAAAAACTAACGGCCTTTCTCGAAAAACTGGATCACCAAGATTTGATGCCGTTTCCGGGGATGTTTGCGATCGCCCAATCTGACCCTCCTCGGCCTCGTGTCGCCCATCATCCCACAGTCCTACCCGACAACGCCTTTTCTGCAACCTGGTTGCAACTGTTTCCCGATGGCGACATCTTTTTGATGGAAGGCTACCTTCAACCGACTGTCCGCGAATATTTTGAAACGGGACAACAAACCCAAAAACTGTTGCAGTGCTTGCGCCACCTGACCCGCCTGCGCCCAGAAGATTACCCAAACACCTTTGCGATCGCCGCCCCTGGAATGCTGAAGCCAGTGCCGCCTATCCCCTACGCCACCCCCGTTGGCTAAAGAATACGAATCAAAATAAATCTGATTTTGCTGTAGCCCTCCCCCCTTGAGGTGCACTGGAGGAACGCACACATCCGCGATCGCAATGCCTGGTGTTACAACAGGTGCGGCGATCGCGTTTTGTTACCGAGCAAACCACCAAGTTGCACACGCAGCAAAGCCCGAAGATTCTCAATTGATTCAGCTTTAAACTTGTAGTTTAATTTACCTAAAAATCCGAGTTCAATCAGCACTTAAAAGCCCCCAGCGACTGGCGCTAGAGGCTAATAAAAAGTAATTTTGGACAAATCTCAAAGAGTTAACTTGATACATCAGGGAACAATCTTAAACACTGAAAAATAGTCAAACGTAATTAATAACTTAAACAGCAACCTGGTAAGAAACCCCGCGATATTTTAAAGTTTTCATCCCAGTAGACTTGGGCTGGGCAGAACATTGCCGCATTTGGTAATTATTTCCCAAAAATAAACCACTTTGCTGCCGAACTTGGCAGTCCACCGCCACCGTGGAAGAAAACTCGTAGGTGTGCCCTAAAAATAAAAGTGTCATGTTCCTAGTCCTCAATCAATAGTGACCCGGAAAATATTTCCTTAAAAAGAATATTGACACCTACCCATAAGAACGTCAATAAATTTGTGCTTTAGAGAACAAAAAATTATTTCTTTGTTACAGAACAAAGACTTGATGAGGGGGTCTTGACATTAATTTATTTTCTGGCAGTTTTTTTTTAGGCGGGGTGGGGCCGCGTGGCGTGGCTACTCCTCCTACCCACCCAATTGCAGACCGCTAGAACCTCAAAGGCTTGAGGGTGGTGGCTAAGTTAGATTAGATCTGCTGATTCTCAATTGCCGAGGCTCCTAGGCGGCGCAAAGTTAGTTCGAGGTAGCGGCCCAACGCGCGGCCCATAAGTCATTGCGGCCAGTTTGCAGTTCTCCATCCTTCGACTAGGGATATCTCTACCAACGCGATAGTTGATTTACGCCCCGCAAAGGAGGTTAATATCGCTATGATGCAAACATACGCGATCGCGATTGAGTAAAGAGGCTCCAGATTGACCATGACATCCTACGCGTCCTCTACGGCTAGAGCAGAAATGAGTGAGTTGCGGCGGCTGCGGGGTTTGTTGCCCCCAGAGTTGCAAAGTTGGGTTTCGATTGAAGCGACAACCGCGGTGAATCCCCCGCTGATTACTTGCGAGGAGATTGGTAAGGATGAAGTCGAGATTCAAATCGACATGGTGAAGTGGGAGCAGCTTGCCACCGATCAGCGTAATCTCATGTTTTGGCACGAAGTCGGTCGCATCCAAAATGACACAATCCCACGGGATGGATGGGAAATGGCCGCGCTGGCGATCGGGCTGGGCGGCGCAGTGGGTGAGTTGTGGGTGCAGGATGGGCTGTTACTCGTGTTAGCGTTGGCGTTGTGCGGGGTATCAGGTTGGCGGCTCTGGCAGAAAAACAACAACGATAAGGTGATTCAAGAATTGATTAATGCCGATGAGCGGGCGATCGCCCTGGCCACTCGGTTTGGCTATTCCTTACCCAATGCTTATAAAAGTTTGGGCAGTGCACTCAAAGTTTTGATCGAACAATCGCCAAAGAAAAAGTTACGCTCTCGCTACGAATCGCGCCTAGATGCGTTGAAGAAAAGTGCGTCCAAAGCCAAGGCCAAAATGAAAGAACAACCCAGTGAAGCCTATTGATTTTTGGCTATGTTTAGCGTGGGTATTTGATATCTGAATTAAGGCTAAAAGCGATCGCTTGAGATTAACCCGCGATCGCTTTTAGTTTAAGTGGCGATCGTCTCGCAGGAATGAAGGCCAAGGACACTAAAACTACTGGAGTCAGGACAGGCGCGATCGCCAGGGAGAAATCATGGTACAAACCCCGATTGCGCCACACCTTTTATACCCCGACTCAGACGGTAAACCAATAGCCGAGAACACTGTGCAATACGATTGGATTGTGGCCTTGGTCGCTAATCTCAAGCATTTATTGAAAGGGCAAAGATCAGACTCAGCAAGAACGCGATCGCGCCGTTGCCAAGTTGCGCGAGTTGGGGATTGATCCCGCTGCGTTGTAATTGCAATCACGCGATCGCGCCGTTTCATTTAACCGTCGAACCTCAAGATTGCGACAGACGTTGTACGTTTTCGCCGCCCAGCAAAGTGTGGGTTTCCTGCAACAGTTGGGGAATTTTGTCGGCATGGGGGCTGTGGCGCAATAAAGGCAAAACTGCCTGCAAATCAACCTGATCGACTTTTGCGCCCGGAAACCAATGGCTAGCTTGGCCGAGTAAGTTGTAGCGCATTTTGGCATATTCAGTCATGTCGTAGGCGATCGCCAAATTCCGCAACCACAACACAATTGGAACATTCAACCGCCCTGGTGTTTCCTCCACTTTAGGCAATCCAATTTCCCAGGTTTTATACCAATCTTCGCCCAACCGTTCAATCGCGCCTTGCTCAAGCTGATGCAAAATCGGGGGTAATACTGCGTCAACGCGATCGAGATAATCCAGAGTGTTCAAATGCTCAGCAAAATCTTCGGGTCGAGCCGCACCAATACTGAGAGTATGAACTTCCGAACGACTCAAACAAAACAAATCATTAAACACAATTGGACTCAGCGGCGCACACAAATCGACTAACCGTTGGGGTGGGCGATAGAGTAATCCACCTTTATCCGATGGACTGATGATAAACACGCCCATATCGTGCTGTTTGGCCGCTGCGATCGCCGGCCAATTCCATTGATTAATGTAGTACCAATGCAGATTCACATAATCAAACTGGCCTGTTTCGCAAGTCCGCACAATCACATCCGCAGGGCCGTGGGTCGAAAACCCAACAAACCGGATTCGGCCTTGCCGCTGATACTCGCGCACCACAGCTAGACAGCCTCCTGGCCGCACCGTCCAGTCCAAAATTTCGTCGGTGTTAATGCCGTGAATCCCCAACAGATCTACATAGTCGAGTTGGAGATAGGCCAGAGATTGGTCGAGCTTGGCCCGAAATTCCTGAGGATCGGCAGTGGGCGAAACTTTGGTCTGCACAATCACGCGATCGCGCGGCAAAGTCGGCAAAATTTGGCCCAGTTGCATCTCCGAGCTACCATAGCCCCGTGCCGTTTCAATATGATTAATGCCCAGTTCCAGCGATCGCCGAATTGTGGCCTCCAAATTTGCTTGCTGCTCGGCAGGGACCTCCGCCAACGGCACATCTTGCCATTTGTATTGATACCGCATTCCCCCACAGGAAAATACAGGCATTTGCAATTTAGTACGGCCAAAACGTCGATAACGCATAGGGTCAGAGTTCAAAGCGTGTAAACCATTTTTCCTACTGTAGTGAATTTTGATGCCGTTAGGCCAAGCCGCTAGCTGCACCCAAGCACCTATAGCTAAAGGCCAGAGAAAGGTTAAACCCCTCCCTGGCCTTTAGTGCTATTTACCAGCGATCGCTGGATTTAGCTGAACTCCTCACCACAAATCGGCATGGCGGGATTGAGCCAGTAATTTACTGAATCACCAAGTCTTGATTGAGCGTCAGATTCAAATCCGTATTGGGATTCAAAGAGTACAAGTCAACCCGATCAGGGAACAGCAACGACAGGCCAGCCCCCACGACAGCACCGGGCAGCACTTCCCAGGCTTTGATCTCGCGATCGCCCGTCACCGCCGCAATCCCAGCCGCCGCACCAGCACCGATGACTGTACTAGCAATCACCTTACCGGTCGAAGCGCCTTTCGTGATGGTTTCCGTCTTCGTGATCAGGCTAGAAGAAGCATCCATTGCCCGCCGCTGACCATTGGGCGTAACCAGTTCCTTCGCGGTGAACTGTGCCCCATTCGAGGAGGATTGCAACGTCCCGATGACATCGCTCCCCGCCGGAATCAGCACTTGTCCATCTGCCGTCACCACATTCTGCGCCACTTTCATCGTGAACGGAATGGGGGGTTCGTTCTTCGCCAAAAGCACCCGATCTGCCCCTTCGTACCGCACTGGAATTTGGGTGCCAGCGGGAATCCGGAGGCCAACGGGCGCAACATCACCACCGACGATATAGGGAGACGCGATCGCGGCTACTTGGCCCGTGCTCACCAAGGCTTGGTAAATCAAGGCGGCAACTTCAGCGCGGGTCGCAGCCCGTCTTGGGTTCAAAACGGTCAAGCTGGGATAGTTGACCACCATATCCCGCTGAGTCGCGGCAGCAATGCTGGCTTGAGCATAATTCGAGATGGCGCTAGCATCTGCGTAATAGCCCAGCACTTGGTTCACATTGCCCGTTGCTGTGTAGCCCAAGCCATTGTTCAGCGAAACCAGAACTTGTTCACGGGGAATATTGAGGTTGGGCTGGAACGTGTTACCAGGGAAACCAGCCATGAACCCAGTCACATAGGCTCGCTGGATCGCCCCGGCACCCCAATAGCTGCTGGGAACATCATTGAAATTAACCGGAGGCCGGATCGTCGGCTTATTGCTGAAAGCCTTGTTGATCATGGCCGCAAATTGGGCGCGCGTTACGGGGTCTTCTGGGCGAAACGTTCCATCCTCGGCGAAACCTGCAATGATTCCTCGTGCAGTTAATTCGTTAATAAATGGAGCTGCCCAATAGTTTGCCGGAACATCCGGAAAGGCGGTTTGGGCAGAGGCGGGGGCGGTCATCACGAACGGTGCAACAGCCCCTGTTGCGAATCCCAGGGCTACGAGTAAAGCGGTCCCTGATTTCCAACTGTTGGAATTCACCATGGGAGAGTTCTCCAAAGAAACATCGACTACTTGTTGTTAGGTATGTAGACCTTGCACAAGGAAAGAAGGTTCCTGGGGGGATAAACAGCAAAATTTGGCAGATTTTGACAAAGAATTCGGCAATTTCGCGATCGCTGCGGGTAGAAACCCATCAATTAACCGCGCGGTTCCTCTTTGTCGAAACAGTTGCTTCCAAACGCCGAATTGTCCGCCCAAGGTGTTTGGTATAAAAAGCGAATAAACCGCCCTTCCTCACTGCCCTTCATTGCAACGCAACTAACGTAAAAATAGCGTTAGGGCAATTGCGTGATGGCAGCAACGCACCAGCAAACACTTCGTAGAGCAATCCGTTGGCCTTGCAACTGCATGATACTCTCAGAATCTGTGAGTGAACGATCATTCACGGGTTAAACCTGGAGGTCATGCGCCAAAAATTTTACAGGGGCTTTAGGATTCCCCCCTTGTCAAGGGTCCGTTAAAGCTTCTAAGGTTAAAATCCTCATGGGGTGTGGGGGTGTCCGGACAGTTTGCTGAAATCCATCTAGCGTAAAATGAGCGGACGTGGGACAGGCGATGGAAGCCGGTGTTTAGCCCAGGGCCACGGAGCGCAGGATACCAGCTTCAGACCATGCACCCGTTTGCGCCGCTACCAATGCACCGTGGGCGGCGGCTACGCAGGTTGAAGGGATAGGGGCATTGTGGGCGGGGTGGGGCGCTGTCCCACGATTCGGTAGGTAAGATACGAGCTGCTACGGTTAAAGGTCGCGTTTGGGATGGGTACGGGGCAAGTATGAGTGGGCGGGCGGAATGGTTGGCGGCGGTGCGGGCGTGTTGCCGGGATGAGGCAGCATTTCAGCAACTCTTGCTGGTGTTGGCTGACCCAGAAGGGGCAAGGGTGGGCGATCGCCCCTTGGGTTTGTTTCAGGGGACGCACAATCGGGCGATTTTGGATTTAATTCCGGATCGGATCTTTCGGGTCAATCGCAATGGCGACAATCTGGACTTTAAGGGAACTGAAGAAGACACGATTAATGGCGTTTTGCCAGCGACGATCGCCGGAACGAATTTACGTCAGTTTTTGCCGCCCGCGATCGCCCAAACGGCCCTCGCGGCGATCGCCCAGGCATTGGACACGGGCAATTTACAAAGCTTTGAATACCAAATTCCCAAAGCCTGGGAGCCAAACGCGGGGGAAATTCGGGAATACGAGGTGCGCCTGGTTGTGTGTGGGCCAGATGAGGTCTTGGCGATCGAGCGGGATATTACCGATCGCAACCGGGCAGAGGCGGCGCTACGACTGAGCGAAAGTCGGAATCAGGCGTTTCTCAATGCCATTCCGGATCTCCTGTTTCGGATTCGGCGAGATGGAACCTATTTAGATGCCCGTGCCGATAACCTGCTCGACCTGGCCATTCCCCCAGAGCAATTGCTAGGCCGGACGGTGTACGATGTGCTCCCGGCGGCGGTGGCCGAACAACGGATGTATTGGGTTGAGCAAGCCCTGGGGACGGGGCAACCCCAACGCTATGAATACCAGCTCATGGTGCAAGGGGAAGTGCGGGATTATGAAGCCCGGATTGTGGTGATCAACGAAGAAGAAGTCTTGGCGATCATGCGGGATATCACGGAACGCAAACGGAGCGATCGCCAACTCCGCGCCAGCACCGCCCGCCAAGCCGAACTTTACCAGCAATTGCAGCAACTCAACGCCAGCCTAGAACAGCAAGTAGAAGCCCGCACTGCCGAACTCCGCCAAAAAATGCAAGAACTGGAACATCTGAGCCAGCAAAAAGACGATTGCCTCCATGCCGTTTCCCACGATCTCCGTACCCCTATGATGGGTATGCGCCTGGTGTTGCAAAACCTGCTGGCCAAAGCCGATGGAGTCATCGCGATCGCCCCCAGCATCATCGACCGCATGATCCAAAGCCTCGATCGCCAACTGAACCTGATCCAATCCCTCTTAGAAGCCCATTCCAGCGACATTCAAGGCATTCAACTCCACTATGAACCCGTTGACCTCCAAGCCTTGATCGAGGCGATCGCGATCGACCTCGCCCCCATCGCCAAACAGCACCAGGCCACCCTCGAAAACCAAGTCCTCGCGCCCCTTCCCCCCATCACCGCCGATCCCACCCATCTCCGCCGCGTCTTCGAGAACCTCATCACCAACGCCCTGCAAAGCAACCCCACCGGCATTCACATCACCCTCCAAGCCCACACCAAAGACAACCAAATCCTTTGCTACGTGCGGGATAACGGGGTTGGCATTGCCCCCCACGACTGCGACACCCTCTTCGATCGCTACACCCAAGGCCCCCAACGGCGGCGATCCACCGGGATTGGCCTGGGACTATACCTTTGTCGGCAAATCATCACCGCCCACGGCGGCGAAATTGCTGCCACCAGCCACCCCGGCCAGGGAGCCACCTTCTGGTTCACCCTCCCCCTAACCCACGCCTGACCAATCACGCCAAGACTTTCCCCTAAGGGCGCGGAAAATCCGAAGCCGGACGGAAATTCTCTACCGGAACATCCCGCAACGCCTGCGACATAAAATTCCGCCAAATCGGAGCAACATAGGTTCCTCCCGTAGCCCCATACCCAATCGGCGAATAATCATCATTCCCCACCCAAACCGCAGTCGAAAGTTGCGGCACATACCCCACAAACCAAATATCCCGTTCCGACGAAGTTGTACCCGTCTTACCCGCCGCCGGACGGCCAATCTGCGCCGCTGTAGCCGTCCCAGAATTAATCACATCCTGCAACACACTATTGAGTGAAGCCGAAGCCCACGGATCTAACACAAGCTGCGGTTTAGGCGTATTGTCCAGCAACACATTGCCAGAACTATCCGTCACCTGCACAATTAACGTCGTCTCTGAATACCAACCATTGTTGGCAAACGTGGCATAAGCCCCCGCCATCTCCAGCGGCGTTAGATCCACGGAGCCTAAAGGGAGTGAAACCACAGGTTCAATCGGGCTACGGATGCCAATGGTTCGCACGACATCAATCACTTTGTTCAACCCCACCTCTTGCCCCAGCTTCACCGCCGGAATATTCCGCGACACCGCCAAGGCATTGCGAATCGTAATTGGCCCCGAAAACGACCCATCGTAATTTTGCGGATAGTACATATCGTAGCCATCGGGATACCCCACCGGACTGTCGTTCACAGTCGAATCCGGGCCATATTTACCAGTGGCAAAGGCCGTGTAATAAACAAACGGTTTGAACGCCGAGCCAGGTTGCCGCAATGCCTGAATCGCCCGGTTGTACTGGCTCTTACGATAATCCACCCCGCCCACCATCGCCTTTACAAAGTGGGTGCGGGGATCAACGGCCACCAACGCCATTTGATCGGCATAAACGCCTTGAGATACCAGCGATGCATGGCCTTGCTTCACCACATCTTCCGCCAATCGTTGCAGCTTAGTGTCTACTGTGGTTTGGACGCGCATTCCCCCTTTCAGGACGGCATCTCGGCCAAACCGACGAGTCAATTCTTGGACTGCCGCTTCGGTAACGTAGGGAATTTTGCTGGTTTGAAAAGACGTGATTTTGCCCAGCTTAATGGGCTGCTTCAGGGCAGCGGCTTCTTCTTGGGGCGTAATCCACTTCAGTTCCTTCATCCGGTTCAGCACTTCGGACTGGCGCTGCTTGGCGGCTTTCATGTCCGCAAAGGGACTGAGGGATTCTGGTGCTTGAATCAACCCGGCCATCATCGCGGCTTCGGCCAGGGTCAATTTGGCGGCAGATTTACCGAAATAGCTCTGGGCGGCGGTTTCTGCGCCATAGGTGTTGTGCCCCCAATAAACCTGGTTCAGATACATTTCCAGGATTTGAGTTTTATTAAAAATTTGCTCGACCCGCATGGAAAGTACGGATTCGGCCAGTTTGCGGGTAAAGGCTTGTTTGGGGCTGAGGAAGAGGTTTTTGACAAGCTGCATCGTGAGGGTTGACCCGCCTTCGACGGTGCGGCCTTTCGACCAGTTGGCCCGGAATGCTCGGACGATAGAGGCCGGATTTACACCGTGATGTTGGTAGAAGTAGCTGTCTTCGATCGCCAGCACGGCCCGTTTGAGATTGGGAGAGATTTGATCCACCGGGACGACTTCGCGGTTGGCTTCACCGTGGAGGCTGGCTAAGAGTTCCCCTTTGATGTCATAAATATGGGTGGTTTCCGTGGGGGCATAACTGCGGAGCACCCTCACATCAGGCAGGTTGCGGAAACTGATGGCCAAGCCAACTAGCCCCCCAGCGACGACGGAACTGGTGAGCATGGTAATGCCCAGGAGCATTCCACCAGTCACTTTCCCGACCGCACCGACAAAGCCTGGGCCGGAGGCCGAGCTGCGGGGGGGAGTGGTTCTTTTTTGGCGCAGGGTGTTGGACGACACGACAAGTTTCCTGAAAGAGCGTGGGCTAGATGATAAACGACTTCGGTCAGTTGCGAAACCCTTTTTACTAGAATTTTGGGCTTGAGTTGGGCGATCGCCCGGTCAGCGGCTCCAGTGGGCGGCCAGCGGGAACTTTCAACCCAGGCACAATTCTGAACTAGCCAGGGGAATCAGTCTGTGTAGGACAGCGGCGAAGCGGTCGAAACAGGTTAGAGTAGGGAGATGCCGCCAGACCATTGGCCAAAAGCCGTTCGGTCATTTTGCGGTGGGGATCGCTTGCATTATAACCAGGTTATTTCTTGAGTGGTTCTAATTAGCCCGTGAGTGTAACAGACCTCACGCCCAATTGCCAAAATTTAAGCTGAAATTTAGTATTGAACGCTGCCAAAGGGCTGGAAACGGGGTGAGGCGGCGGTAGGAGAGATGATGGAATGGTTACAGCGCGGTACGAGTGAGATTTTTCCAGATCAGCCGCAGTCAAAATCTGGGGATGAAAATTTGGTGGAGCGGTTGCACCAGAGCGATCGCCCCTTACGAGTCAAGTTAGGGATCGATCCAACGGGTTCCGATATTCACCTGGGCCATAGTATTCCCGTGCGTAAGTTGCGGGATTTTCAAGATGCTGGCCACACAGCGGTGTTGATTATTGGGGATTTTACGGCGCGGATCGGCGACCCAACGGGTAAATCCGATGTGCGGCAGCAGTTGACCGATGCCCAAGTAGCGGAAAATGCCAAGACTTACATTGATCAGGTGCGGCCCATTTTGGATTTTGAGACACCGGGCCGCTTAGAAATTCGCTATAACTCCGAGTGGTTGTCTAAGTTGGATTTGGGCCAGATTTTAGATCTCCTCGCAACGACGACGGTGGGGCAGATGTTGGCGAAGGAGGGCTTTGCTGAACGCTACGACAAAGGCAATCCAATTTATTTGCATGAATTTCTCTACCCGTTAATGCAGGGGTACGATTCGGTGGCGATCGCGGCGGACGTGGAGCTAGGTGGGACAGATCAAAAATTTAACATTGCGATCGGGCGGGATCTGCAACGGCATTTTGGGTTACGGCCCCAGTTTGGCCTGCTGTTGCCGATTTTGATTGGGACAGATGGGGTGCAAAAAATGTCGAAATCTCTGGGGAACTACGTGGCGCTGACGGATGATCCGCTGACCATGTACTCCAAGCTGGAAAAAACCCCAGACCACCTGCTGAAAAATTACTTTGAGCTGCTGACCAAGCGATCGCTTGACCAGTTGCCCGCCAATCCCCGCGAGGCGCAAAAACTCCTGGCGTTGGACATTGTGACCCAGATTCATGGGGCCGAGGCCGCGCACCAGGCCCAAGCGGCGGCAATGGCTTTGGTGCAGGGGGGCGGAAAAACCCAGCAAGATGTGGTGCCAGAATTTTCCCTGTCAACCGTCGCATTCCCGGCTAAGCTATTTTTCATCGTCAGTGCCAGTGGGCTGTGCAAATCCAGTTCCGAGGCGCGGCGGCAGATGCAGGGGGGAGCTGTTAAATTGGATGGCGAACGCATGGATGAGGTGAATCTGGCCTTTGAGACTGCGGCAGACTTGGTCGGACGGACGTTGAGTGTGGGGACGAAGCGGTTTGTGCGCCTGGTTGACTAATGAGCAACCATTCCGGTTGCCCACCTGGTTCCATTTGATGATGAGTAAGCACCCATGATGATCCAAATTTCTCGCCCCGTCCGTCGGTTATTGTTGCCCGTGGCGATCGCGGCTCTGTTAGCCAGTTGTTCCACCAAAGCCTCGGAATGCCGTAAACTGTCGCAATCGGTGAACGAGATCCGGCCCATTGCCGACCAAATTCAACAAGAAGGCAAAAAATTTGAAGCCGCCGCCAAGGACGCTGGAGTCAAAAACGATCTGCCCGCCTTTAAAACTGCTGCCGCCGATTCAGCCAAAGCGTTTGACGGGTTAATTGGGCAACTCAGCGGCCTGATCAGCAAGATTCAAGACACTTCGCTCAAAGACGAAACCCTGGTTGGGATCAAAGATCGCTACGTGCAAAATGCCACAGCCATCAATCAATCCTTCCAGGCCACCAGCCAAGCCTTGACGACGATCAGCAAAATTGAGAGTTCGCCCAAAGGATTACAAGAATTGAAACAAGCCGCCAATAGCTTGACCCAAACGGCCACTAAGATGAATACTTTGGTGCAAGAAGAAAGCAAACTCATCACAGAATTTAGTACCTATTGTGAGGTAGATCAAAAGCAGTAATCTCGCGAGGCCAAACATTAGCTATGGGGACTGAACCAATGGCGATCGCTGATCGCATCATTGTTCCACTAGACGTATCTACTGCCGAGCACGCGATCGCCCTGGTCGAGCGCCTACCCGCTGTCACCTTCTGGAAAGTGGGCCTGGAACTGTTTGTCAGCACCGGCCCCAGCATCCTCACCGAATTGAAACAACGCCACAAAAAAATCTTCCTCGACCTCAAGTTTCACGACATCCCCAACACCGTTGCGGGTGCCTGCCAAGCGGCGGCCCAGGGCGGCGTTGACCTGCTCACGGTTCATGCGGCGGGCGGCCGCGAGATGTTAAAAGCAGCCCAACAAGCTGCCGTTTTGGGGGCGACAGCAGGCGACCAACCCCTCCCCACCCTGCTAGCCGTGACGCTGTTGACCAGTTTAAACACGCGATCGCTCGCCTTCGACCTCAAAATCCCCCTGGAATTACCCGAATACGTCCTGCACATGGCCCTCTTGGCCAAAGATAGCGGCCTGGGTGGGGCCGTCTGTTCGCCCCAAGAAGTTGAGCAACTCCGGCGCATCTGTGGCCCCGATTTTGTCTTGGTGTGTCCCGGTGTGCGGCCTCTGTGGGCCGCAGCCAACGACCAAAGCCGCACCCTGACCCCCAGCAACGCCATCAAAGCCGGAGCCAGCTACCTGGTCATTGGTCGGCCCATTACCGACGCAGATGACCCGCTCCATGCTTTCGAGCAAATTTGTGCGGAGATTGCTGCGGTCGTCTAACCCGTTGAGCTTGAGCGGCGATCGCCCCAGGCCAACGCTGACTAGACGAACAATACGAACAGGTGTATTATCTTGGGGATGGCGGTTTGCGAGGGCACCATGCTCAAAGTCTTACACCTCTCCGATATTCACATGGGCAGCGGGTTTTCCCACGGGCGCATCAACCCGGCGACGGGCTTGAACACCCGCCTCGAAGACTTTATGCAAACCCTAAGTCGGTGCATTGATCGCGCCCTCGCCGAACCCGTTGATTTAGTATTGTTCGGGGGCGATGCCTTTCCCGATGCCACACCGCCCCCCTACGTCCAACAAGCCTTCGCCAGCCAATTTCGGCGGTTGGCCGATGCCCACATTCCCACGGTGCTCCTGGTCGGCAACCATGACCAACATTCCCAAGGCCAGGGGGGCGCAAGTCTGTGTATTTATCGCACCTTGGGTGTGCCGGGTTTTATTGTGGGCGATCGCCTGGAAACCCACACCATTCAAACCCGCCAAGGGCCAGTGCAAGTCATCACGATTCCCTGGCTCACTCGCTCCACCCTGCTCACCCGCCCCGATGCCGAAGGCTTGTCGATGGCCGACGTGAACCAGTTGTTGGGCGATCGCCTGCGAGTTGCCCTAGAAGGAGAAATTCGCCGCTTAGACCCCACAGTGCCAACCGTTTTGCTGGCCCATGCAATGGTCGATACTGCCGCCTATGGAGCCGAGCGGTTTTTGGCCGTGGGTAAAGGGTTTACCATTCCCCTAGCCTTGTTAACCCGTGATTGTTTTGATTATGTTGCCCTGGGCCATGTCCATCGGCACCAAGTCCTGTGCGACGCTCCGCCCGTTGTCTATCCCGGCAGCATTGAGCGGGTAGACTTTAGCGAGGAAAAAGAGGCAAAAGGCTATGTGTTAGTTGATCTGGCTAAGGGCCATGCCAATATTGAGTTTTGTCCGCTGCCGGTGCGGCCCTTTCGCACGATCGAAGTAGACGTGACCACGGCCACTGAGCCACAAGCGTTAATTTTAGCCGCCTTGGCCCCCGACCACATTCGCGATGCCGTTGTTCGCCTGATTTACCACGTCCGGCCCCAGCAGCTTGATGAGATTGACGCGATCGCCCTTCAATCGGCCCTGGCGATCGCCCATAGCTACAGCATCCAGCCGAACCTGGTGAGCCAGTTAACCCGCACCCGGTTGCCGGATTGGGATGTAGGCGCACAGCTTGATCCATTGCAAGTGTTGCAAACCTATTTAGCGAATCGCAGCGATTTGCAGGATATCGAAGCCGAGATTCTGGCAGCGGCCCAAACCTTACTCACCAATGAGCTGTACGTGATGGCCTCTAACGCGGAAGTCGAAGCCGAATTGGCCACCGCGATCGCCCAGGCAGAAGCCCCCGAAACCCAACTCCGCCTGTTGTAACGCCCAAGGCTTGAAAACCCCAGCAGCGATCGCCACCTCCTCCCCCGGTGGGAAAACTACTGAGAGCAACAAAAAGTTTAGTCGTACTCAAACCCTTATTCGGGGCAAGCAATTAAAGATTCTATAAAAGCTCCGCAAATTTGTTGAGATTGGTTTTGGCAACTGGATATGGTGTGGGCGGTATCTGTTGCAACCAATCAACCGTTTTGGAGTTCTGCAATGAAAATCGGCATCACTGTTTCTAGCCTGGTCATGGCAGGTTGTGTGACCAGCGTCGCGATCGCTCCCAGTCAACCCGCCCAAGCCGCCCTATTAACCTGGAACCTGACCTTTGAGTCCAATGGGGTGCAAGTGGGGACGGGAGAATTTTCCTACGACACAGATAAAGTCGCCATTGTCAAACAACCTATGCCGTTCTCTGCCGCCTACATTGCCGATCAAGACGCACCACTCCGAGAGGACTTTGTTCCCCCCGCAGAGTATCCAGGCTTATGGACAGTTACCCGCTATGCCAATCCCATCGTCAATTTTGTGGCGCGGTTCCCTGAGGTAAATTGGACACTCACCAACATTGCTGCCTGGTTTGATCCCAGCACTCCCAGCATTTTAGGATACTTTTTCTGTGGTCGCTCTGGCTGTGGCATTACTGACAATTGGTTTGGCGGCAGTCCTAGTGGATTCGCTCCTGGCCAGTTCTTAATGTACAACGCTCAAGCTTCCGCGAATGGCAGCTATATCGGTTCATTTGTATCTGTCCCAACAATCGGAACACCAGGTTCCCTCCGCTCTGGCACTTGGACAGCGACGGCTGCGGTTCCGGAACCAGCGACGATCGCTGGTGTTGTGCTGTTTGGTGCGGGGTGTCTAGCCCGGAAGTGGCGATCGCAATAGCCAAGCCAGAGCACCACAAGCAGGCCCACCGTTTAGCCTCAATGGCTTAAGTGAAGCTCCAATCACGCTGCCGAGAGGGTTTGGGCCTGCACAATCCGGGTGTAATAATCCTGGAGTTGGCGAGTGGCCGCTGCCCAACCCCACCGTTCCGCTTCTCGACGAGCATTGCGCCGCAGACTTTCCCGTTCTTCAGGATTGGCTAATAACCGCTGGGTCGCGGCGATCGCCCCATTGTCCATCGTCGGATCAAACAAAAAGCCGTTCACCCCGTCCTCGACAATGTCGGGGATTCCACCAGAACGGGCCGCCACCACCGGGCACCCGGCAGCCATCGCTTCCAGCAACACCAACCCCAACGTTTCCGTGCGGGAGGGAAACACAAACGCATCCGCCGAGGCAAACGCCGCCCCTAATTCTAATCCCTGCAAATACCCCACAAAATGAGTCGGCGTTCCCGCAAAATGTTTTTCTAAGTTTTGCCGATTGGGGCCATCCCCCACCAAAGCCAACCGCGCATTGGGAATCGAATCCAGCACTGGCTTAATCTGCTCAATCTCCTTCTCCGCCGATAAGCGCCCAACATAGAGCAACAACGGAGCCTCTGGATGCCCCTGAGACAGCCGCGATCGCATCTCCCGACTGGCCAAATGGGGCTGAAACATCTCCGTATCCACGCCCCGCTGCCACAACGCCACCCGCTCAATCCCATGACTCGACAACGCATCCATCATGGCCGTCGAAGTACACAAATTAATCTGGGCCTGGTTGTGTCCCGCTTTCAGCAATTCCCACAGCAACCCCTCCAGCATCCCCAGCCCATAGTGTTGTAAATATTCAGGCAAGTGGGTATGGTAAGACGCAATCAGCGGCAAATTTAGGGTTTTGGCATAGTAGAGGCCCGCCAAGCCCAAAACAGCAGGATTGACCACATGCACCACATCAGGCCGAAACCGTTCCAGGGCTTCCCCGATCGCCGGACGGGGCAAGGCCAACTTCAGCTCTGGATACAGCGGCAAAGGAAAGCCCGACACCCCATAGACCTGCGCCCCCTTATGCTCAGTAATGCCGCCTTCCGGAGCCACCACCAGGACTTGATGCCCCATGCGTTGCAGGTGATCGACGGTATGCCGCAGTCGAGTCACAATTCCGTCAACTTTGGGCAAGAAAGTTTCAGTGAATAGAGCAATACGCATAGGGAGTTTTCCCGTGAACAATAGCCGTTGCGAACCATCGTGATCGAAGCACACCAGAACGTTTAACCAAACTGGATTTTGCCGTTCTGATTTTATGGGGGAGTTGCTTCACCACACCTACTTCAGGCTTCCCGCCTCGGCGTTTAGGGCGATCGATGCTCCTTTCCGGCGCACCGCGATCGCCCCCCAGTTCACCTCAGCCCGCCACCTGAACCCCCCAGAGGATGGCGATCGCTACCGATGCCACTTCACCTTGGGCAAAATTTGAGCATTATCGACCCGGCTCTTGTACTTAATTGCAAAGTTCAACAGCGAATCCAATAACGAATCGGATAGCAGGTGCGGCTGTAACCCCAAATCCAGCAGGTTCGTATTCTTGGCATTAAAGTAATGATCTTCCCGCTCAATCCGAGGGTTATCCAGGTGATTCACCTCCACCTTCAAACCCAAGGTTGCTCCCGCCTTCGATACCATTTGGGCCAGATCACCAATGCTAAACATTTCCGTGAACTGGTTAAAGACCCGGAATTCCCCCGAATTGGCCGGATTCTCGCACGCAATTTCAATACAGCGCACCGTATCACGAATATCCAGGAAACCGCGCGTTTGGCCACCCTTACCATAGACCGTCAGGGGATGGCCCACCGCTGCTTGGATGCAGAACCGATTGAGCGCCGTCCCAAAGACCCCATCGTAGTCAAGCCGGTTGATCAACAACTCGTCCATCCCGGTTTCTTCGGTCAACACCCCATAGACCACGCCCTGGTTGAGGTCAGTGGCCCGCAAGCCCCAAATTTTGCACGCAAAGTGAATATTGTGGGAATCGTGGACTTTGCTGAGGTGATACATACTACCCGGCTGTTTGGGGTAGGGCAAGGTATCCTTACGGCCGTTGTGCTCAATGGTAATGTAGCCCTCTTCAATATCAATGTTGGGAGTCCCGTATTCACCCATCGTACCGAGCTTGACCAGGTGGCAATCGGGAAAGTCCTCTTTCATGGCATAGAGGATGTTGAGGGTACCAACGACATTGTTCACTTGCGTCAGGACGGCGTGTTCCCGGTCAATCATTGAGAACGGGGCCGATCGCTGTTCCCCAAAATGCACGATCGCCTCAGGCTCAAATTGGCGCAAGGACTGACTCAAGAACTCGTAGTTCGTGATGTCACCAATGAAGAGATCAATTTTTTTGCCTGTTAAATCTGTCCACCGCTGCAATCGTTGTTGGATCGGGGCGATCGGGGTCAACGTGTCCACACAAAGCGTGTTATCCCAATGTCGCCGCACCAAACTATCCATGATGCCGACATCATGCCCCTGATTCGATAGATAAAGTGCGGTTGCCCAACCACAATAACCGTCACCACCAATTACTAGGACTTTCATGTTGCCAAATCGTGCTCGCGGATACTCTGCCAAATCTACCAGGTTTGTGTACCCTATGACCGAACAATTTGCTGTGATAAGTGTGTTTTTTCAGTTGAAGCTGAGGTTAAGAATAGTACCGCTGCTGAGTCACCAAGTGGTTGGTGGAGAAGGAAGGCTGTGCACCGCAGAGTTGGCATTTAGGGAAATAGAGCAGGAACGCCCTCGACAGAGTACCAAGTTTTATAAATTTTCAGGAAACAAAATCAAACAAGCCCGGTACAGCACCAGAACACCCATTGATTTGGGTCTTTCTTCTTAAGGGAACCTTAAACCATGCCTGGGTTCATCCGCCAATTGATGGAAATTAGCCAATTGTTTTGGCGTTGCTTTTGTTACGTTTTGCAAGATTTGGGAACACTAGCTTAGGCATGGGGCCGAGTTCTCTACACATTACGTGGTGAAAGTTTGATGCTGAAAGTTGTTGTCGCCCATAGTGAAGACCCAGATTCCGCCTTTGCGATCGCGGCGGTGTTGCAAGAGTGTTTACAGCAGCTAGCGGGCCAGTCGCCCCAGGCCGGAATTGTGTTGGCGGCAATCGATTTTGATCATGCGCTCATTTTGCAGCGAATCAACGAGTGCTTTCCGGGAATTGAACTGATTGGCGGGACAACGGATGGCGAAATGTCTTCGGTGCTTGGCTTCCAGCAAGATTCCCTGGTGCTGATGCTGTTTGGAGCCACAGAAGACATTGAAATTCGGGCGGGGATTGGGCATGGGGTAGGGGCCGATGCGGCGATCGCGGCGCAGCAAGCAGTCGCCCAAGCCACCGCCAAATGCCATGCGCCCCTGCGACTGTGCCTGACCTTGCCCGAAAGCTTAACCGGCAACAGCGTCGCGATTTTGCAAGGACTCAAGCAGGCACTAGGCCAAGTCCCAATTTTCGGTGGGCTAGTGGCGGATCAATGGCGCTTTCAGCAAACCTACCAGTTTTACCAGACCGAAGTTTACAGCGATGCGGTACCAGTGTTGCTATTTGGAGGCAATGTTGTTTTCTCTCACGGCATCGCCAGCGGTTGGCAGCCCCTCGGCAACCCCAGCCAAGTGACGCGGGTTGAGCAAAATGTGTTGTACGCCGTCAACGAGCAAACAGCCCTGGAGTTTTATCAACACTATTTAGGTCAGTTGCCGCCGTCTTCCGAATATCCGCTAGCAGTATTTGAACCGGGGGCGGAACACTGCTATATGCGTGCGCCCAGTGTTTACGATCCGAGTAATGGGAGTATTACCTTCTTCGCAGATATTCCAGCCGGGGCAACCGTGCAAATTACGTCTACGAGCCATGACGATATTTTAGCCGCTTCAAAAATATCGATGGAAATGGCCTTGGCTCACTATCCTGGTGCTCGACCAGCGGCGGCTTTGCTCTTTTCTTGTGCCAGTCGTCGGCAAATTTTGGGGACTCGCAGCAAGGAAGAATACCAGATGGCACAACAGTGTTTCCCTGTTCAGTTACCGACCTGTGGCTTTTATGCCAATGGTGAAATTGCGCCAATGGAACAAGCGGGTAATTCACAATTTCATAATGAAACTTTCGTCACGCTATTGTTGGGAAGCAACTAATTTATGACTCTTTCTCACGTAGACCTTGAAACTAAAATTCAAGAGTTAGAACGGGCCAATCGAATTCTACAGAAAAAGCTAAGTCGCTGTGAGAGCGATCGCCAACACCTGGAACAAACCAATCAGAAAAAAGAAACTTTACTCCGAACCGTTATCGAAGAATTAAAGGAATCCAAAAACCAACTGCAAGAACGTACAGAACGCCTAGAACAAGCATTTCATGATTTGCAAGCCTTGCAAAATAAAATGGCTGATTTGGGTAGCCTGGTGGCTGGGGTTGCCCATGAAATTAACAATCCAATTAATTTTGTGGCCGGAAACTTGCAGCCAGCTCAACTGTATGTCAAAGATTTATTGTATTTAATTAATGTTTATGAGCAGTGTACTCCCAATCCCAATCAGACCATTCAACTCGCGATTGAAGCGGTCGATTTAGAGTATGTGCGCGAGGATTTTCCAAAGCTTTTGGTGTCCATGAGCGAAGGCGTTAAGCGCATTCAGGAAATTAGTAAAAGCCTGCGACTGTTTTGCCGGATGGATAGCGATCGCCCTCAGCCCTTTAATATTCATGAGGGGATCAACAGTACAATTTTAATTCTTAAATCGCGGCTCAAGGCTAATGACCAACGGGCTGCAATCGATGTGATTAAAAACTATGGTCAGCTCCCCAAAGTGGAATGTTTTCCGGGTCAAATCAACCAGGTCTTTATGAATATTTTGGCCAATGGCATTGATGCGTTGGATGAAGCCCAAACTCAGACGCACCGCCCAACAGCCGCCCAGAGATCGCCCCAAATTACGATTCAAACGCTCCTACTATCGGATACAGAGGAAATTGAAATCCGCATTCGCGATAACGGCGTTGGGATTCCAGAACCCGTACAAGAGCGGATCTTTGAGCAGCTTTTTACGACAAAACCAGTCGGGCAGGGCACTGGCTTGGGGCTGGCGATCGCCCACCAGATTGTAGTGCAAAAACATCACGGCACCTTGACCGTCGTTTCCGACGAAGATCAAGGTGCTGAGTTTGTGATTCGGTTACCCATCAAAATGATGGTTGCCGTCAGTTAATGGTCGGTGGTTTTAGGCTTGGGCGATCGCCTGATCCACTGCTTGCAACGCCTGATCAATCTCCGCCGCGCTAACAATGAGCGGGGGCACAAACCGAACCACCTTGGGGCCAGCCGGAACTAATAGCACGCCCTGATCAATCCCAGATTTCACCACCTGAGCCGAGGTGAGGTCAATATCGGCATTGATTTCTAACCCGTTGATTAGCCCCCAACCCCGGACATCGGCAATCTTGTTGGGATAGCGGCCTGCGATCGCCTGCAACCCCGCCCGCAGTTGTTCACCCCGTTCCTGCACATTTTGCAGAATATTGTGGTTGTCCAAAGCTTTGCAGACCGCCAGCGCCACTGCACACGCAAACGGATTGCCCCCAAAGGTGCTAGCGTGATCACCCGGCTGAAACACGTTGCAAGAGGATTTACACAGCATCGCCCCGATGGGAATGCCGCCCCCCAAGCCTTTTGCAGAGGTGAAGATATCTGGCTCGATCCCGTGGTTTTCGTAGCCCCACAGCTTGCCCGATCGCCCCATGCCAACTTGCACTTCGTCACAAATCAGCAAAATGCCTTTCTCGTCGCAAATTTCCCGAATCCGCTGGAAATAGGCCGTATCCCCCGGACGCACACCGCCTTCGCCCTGCAACGCTTCGAGCATGATAGCAGCCACGCGGGGTGTTTCCCGATCCACTTCGGCGATCGACTGTTCCAACGCGGCAATGTCGTTGTAAGGCACATAGACAAAACCGGGAACCAGCGGGCTGAAGCCTTTTTGGTATTTGGGCTGGCCCGTAGCGGTGATGGTGGCCAGGGTGCGCCCGTGGAAGCTAGCATGGGCCGTGAGGATGACCGGATCGGCAATCCCCCGCACGTCATGGGCATATTTCCGGGCGAGTTTAATGGCCCCTTCGTTGGCTTCGGCCCCGGAGTTACAGAAAAAGGCGCGATCGGCGCAGGAATGTTCAACCAGCCATTGCGCGAGTTCGCCTTGGGCAGCGGTGTAATACAAGTTTGAGACGTGGTGCAAGGTTTGAATTTGCTGCGTCACCGCCTCAACCATGACAGGATGGGCATGGCCAAGGGTACAGGTCGCAATGCCGGCGACAAAATCCAGATATTCGCGGCCTTCAGCATCCCAAACTCGACACCCGGCCCCCCGCTCCAGGGTAATCGAGTAGCGAGCATAGGTTTTCATCACATAGTCATCAAACTGCTCTGGAGTGAACGGCTGCATGGTCTGAATTGGAGCTGCCGTTGTCGCGGGATTGGGCTGAAGTAAGGCTTCTGGACTCACTGGCAAAATTCCTCAATAGCTGTAATTAAGTAAACGCGGCGATCGCGGCGGCACAACAAAGTCAAAGCGGGATCTCAGGAGTAACCTAGCCCTGGGGGAGTTGCGCCGATCGCCTGGGACACGGCCCCGTAGCGCGAGGCATTCACTAGAGTGACCACCCACTAAACGCATGAATCAAGCCACCTGTGATCAGGCTACCATTCTCAACGATAGCGGATTCATTTTCAACGTGGTGGGTTTCCGGGCCGAAGTTAGGTTCTGATGACATTCGTGCGTCCTTGGGCGAGGGCAGCCCAGCGGCACACAATCGGCGGGTAGGGGCGATCGCCGCTCAAAAAATTTCGATGGACAACGCATAATCATCGGGTTGGTTGGCGGTAATTTCAATGACATAATCCCCCGCACTGGGTAGGCGGCCTTTCCACTCTTTGGAGTTGGTGCTGGAACCCCCGATGCGTTGGCCGTTGGGAGCGATCGCGGCAAAATTCACACTCCCTTGCAACACTCGCACCAAGACCAATTGCCCCGCATTGGCTTTCAGTAAATAACGGCGCAGTTGCTTGGCGGCGATCGTCCCTGTCACCGTTGTGCCATTAGTGCCACGGGCAAAGATCACCCGCTCGATTTTGTCCGGGGTGGGGCGGGAGAGCGGGGTAATAGCCACGGAGAGAGTATATGGCCCCGACCCAGCAATTTGAACAAGATATTGGTCATCTGCTGGCAATTGCCCTGTCCAACTGCGAGTTTGGTAAGCCGCCGCATCTAAACCAGACTGATCCGATCGCAACAGATTCATCACCACTCCGGCCCCGCTCAAAGAAGCCGTGAGGATCTGCCCCGCCGAAGCCGGCAGTTTGTACGCTTGAAAGCTGTTTTCCGCCAAATTGCCTTCCAGGTTGACTGCAATTTTGCCAGCGGGAAATTCAATCGTTTGGGGCTGGCCCACACTCACGGGCACCTCCCGCCTGGACGCGGTGGGGGCCATCGGTGGCACCGTGGAATTGGCCGAGTCAGAACCAATAATGCGCGAGGCTTCAGATTGGGGGAGCCGCGCCCCTGAAATCCACACTTCTCCCCCCGGTCGGTTTGCTGGAGTCAACACTTTCCACAAGATCGAACCCGCGATCGCGGCTCCTGCCAAAAACGCAATCACCATCCCCCAACGAACCCTGGGTTGCGGGGGTAAGGCCATCGACAACCCCGATCGCGGCGATCGCCCAGAGGCAGGCCGGGAGCGGGTCGAAGTCGGCACCACAGCCAACCGTTCCAGCGTCGTGGCATCGGTGAGGTGGGGAGAATTTGCCGCCAGCTTGGGCAGTAGCACCGACGACAAACCACTTTGGGCCTGGGTGGAGCTACCCGGAATCAGCGTTTCTTTTTCGGGCAGTTCCGTTAATCGCCCATCGGTTAGCACTGGCGACAACGTCTGCATCACAGTTAAAACGGCCTCGGCGGTAGGATAGCGATCGCCCGGATACACCGATAACATCCGCCGGAGCACAGCCCCAAACTCCTCGGTAATCGTGGCATGAATGTGCCAGCGCCAATCCAAAGTTTGACTATCCAGCAGCGATCGCGGCTCCTTCCCCGTCAACAACACCAAACACGTCGCCGCCAAAGAATATAAATCACTATTGGGATAAACCTGGCCAGTTTGCAGTTGCTCTGGCGGTGCATACCCCACTTTGCCGACCCGCGTCACCGCCGAAGTGGAATTAGCCGACGATGACAGGGTGGCCTGCTTCACCGCCCCAAAATCGATCAACATCGGTAAAGCCGCAGTGTCCGGGGCGATCGCCCCCACATCCTCCTTCCTAATAATATTTTCTGGGGAAATATCCCGGTGCACAATACCATTCCCGTGGAGATACGCCAACACCGGCAACATTTGCCGCAAAAACAGCCGCACCTCCGCCTCACCAAAAGTTTTGCCCTGCTCTTTGCGGCGATTCAGCAACTGCCGGTAGGTTAGCCCCTCTGCATATTCCTGCACCAAAAAAACCCGTTGCTCTTCCTCAAACGCCGCCCAAAACCGAGGCACTTGGGGATGCTGAAGCTTGTAGAGCGTGCTAGCTTCGCGTTGAAACAGCGATCGCGACTTTTTTAACAGCAGCTCATCGTCGTAGGGAACAGAAAATTCCTTCAACACACACCGCTCATCAAACCGCTCTTGGTCGATCGCCAAATACGTGCGCCCAAAGCCACCTTGACCAAGCACCGCCTGAATCAAATAGCGTTGGCGTAGAAGGGTTCCTAGTGGAATCGGTGGAACCATAGTAAACTGCACCCTTTCAAAACTCACACCCCGAGGTGTATTCATCCTGACTCAAACGTACCGCCAGTTTCCAGGGGACGAAACCCCTCAGAATGCCGCCTTCAGCAAAAAACGAAGTTTTTTTCTTTCAACCAAGTTTAACTAAATTGAAGTTTGTCATCAGACATTGCACGATTAGGGCCACGGCCTGGGCTAAACCTTGGGCCATAATTTCAGTCGATGGCTCGCGGCCCCCCAACCAAGTAACAAAACTATAGCAACCGCCGCTAAAGTGCGCCCGCCCAAAGTGCCCCCGCACTCAACTAGGGCCAAAATCCAGCAACCAGGCCAAGATCGACCCCGGCGGCTTGGGTGGCTCAGCCAATGCCCTTGTCGCTTTTCTCCGACGGCATGGCCAAGCTTGCTCCTCGCTCTGAGCGCGGCCCCACCCCGGCCCAGTCCCTAGCGGACAAACTTCGGCATGACATCGGCTGAGGTAAACAGACCGTGTAAGCCCCGGCGGTGCAACTCAATCCCCGCTTTGAGGTAGCCAAACGCTGGCCCACAAACATTCGCGGCCATGCTGGTTTCGTCACCCAGGGTAAAGGTATGGGTCGATCGCTTCCCTTCAAATGTCCGCCCTGTAACTTGCACATTGGTACTCAGCGGTTTCTTCGGGTTGCGGGTATCCACAATGCCGCCCACCGAAACGCGATCGCGGGGACAAATTCCCGCCAGTTCCAACATAATATCGTCCGCATGTTCCATGTTTTCCAGACTCAGAATCCCATTGGTCTGATCCAACAGCGCCTCCACTGCCGCATCCGTCATAGCCCTGGCCTGCTCCACGCTATATCCCGGCAAATGGGCGATATCTTCTCGAATCGTCGCCCGGTAGGCTTCCCAATTGGCAATCCCCACCCCAAACGTAATCTTGACACTGTGGATTTCGCTGTAGCTTTGGGCCGCCAGCGCCGCCGCCGCCGTCAACAACCCCGGTGTAGCACCACATCCAGTCATGTAAGTAATGCCAGCCGCTTGCAAATCCCCCGTCAAGGCGATTAACTGTTCCACTGCACTGGTGCGTTTAATGGCATCCACCAACACCCCCTGCCAACCCGCTGCGATGAATTGGCGGGCCACCGAAGCCATAAACGTATTTGGTAAGTTGGGCAAGGCCAAAAAATAACCATCGACCTGATCTGCCGTGCGAATTAGCTCATCAATGCTCTGATGGCTCAGGGTGCCCGTTGGCTCTAAATATCCCAAGGAGCCATGAGCTTGGTAGGTTTGAATGCAGCGATCGGGGTCAAGCCCGGCGGGTTGGTACACATAGCCCTTTTGGTCAGCCGCTGCGACCCAGCGCATTTCTTGCTTCGGCGCTAACACCCGACAAGCCGCCTGCCCTAGACCACCAAAACCCAGGACACCGATCCGCATTGCAGAAGTTTGAGTTGTATCAACCATGTCTTACTTGCGACAGAATTTCGACAGACTTTTATTATGCGGCGGAACCTGATGGATTCATGTAAATTCCCGCGATCGCCTGTAACACCCTGCAATAGAGCCAACTCAATCTCAACGCTCTGTAACCTTTTATCAATAGATCTTGCCAAACGACCTGCCTTGACTCCGACCCAGAGTTAAGGGAAACTGGCATATAACTGAGCTTTCACCCCCGCCATTTATAAAACTTGTTAAGTTTGTTTGATATTTGATCGACGATGCGGTCTAGGTTGTAACTTAACTGAAAGGGTAAACTGCTCCGGTTCGCTGGTTCATCTGCCCCCTGTAGCAATGCACCAGTTGGACTTGAACAGTCATCGAATACGGCGACAGCGCAGATTCCTACACTCACTCACTGGTCGGATACATGGAAACACTGGAATTTATCATTTATCCCGATGGTCGGGTGCAAGAAAAAGTCACGGGTATCATCGGTGCTTCTTGTGCTGAAGTGACCGCCGCGATCGAGGCCCAACTGGGACAAGTGATGGCCCAGGAGATGACCTCTGAATATTTTGCCCAGACCATTGAACAGGCCAACCCGGCCACCCACCACTCGGTTTATACCCGTTGGTAGTGCCTTTAGTTTGGTTTGCCAGCTCCAGTTAAAGCTTTTGTTCAAACTTCCATCTGTTTAAGAGTCACCATGTCACACTTTAGCCAGATTAAAACTCAGATTCGTAACCTCGTTTCGCTCCAAGCGGCCCTGACCGACCTGGGGATTGATTGGAAAGCAGGGCCGCAAACGGTGCGCGGCTACCAGGGACAAACCCGGACGGCTGACCTTGCGATCGCTCAAAGCAATGGGTACGACATCGGCTTTACCTGGAACGGCAGCGAGTATGAGTTGGTTGCCGACCTGCAATATTGGAATCAGCCTACCCCTGTCGATCACTTTTTGAGCAAAGTGACCCAGCAGTATGCTTACCAAACCGTCCTGAGTGAAACCACCCAACGGGGTTTCCAGGTCGCTGAACAGCAGAAAAATGCAGATGGCTCTATTCGGCTAGTGCTGCAACGCTGGAGCGCCTAAGTAACAATTCAGCTAGACGGCCCAACCGTTCCTTGCTAGCGGGGTTAAAGGGATTTGTTTGCGAGGGCAGTCTCCCTGCCGCATTCATCAAACGCAACACCTGTAACTCCGCTGCTGAATTCAGTGATGCTTGAACCCATGCCCCTCTTAGCGGCCTATTCGCAACAGCATAATGGCAGACGTTTCACCGAACCAACTCAATTTTTCTGACGCTACGCCAGACCGTACAGGTTTGGAACCGGAACTGGGTGGTGCGCTACGGAGCGAAGCCGAGCGATCGGGTCTGGAACCCGAATTGGGTGGTGTAGTGCGACAAAAGGCGGTGTATGTCGATGAACTCACCTGCATCGGTTGTAAGCATTGTGCCCATGTGGCCCGCAATACGTTTTACATTGAGCCAGACAAGGGGCGATCGCGGGTTGTGCAACAATTTGGCGACTCCGAAGAACTCATTCAAGAAGCGATCGCCATGTGCCCAGTCGATTGTATCCATTGGGTCGATTACACCGAACTCAAACGCCTGGAAGACGAACGCCAGTTTCAGTACATTCCCACGGCTGGTTTTCCCATTGATTATGCAATGGTGCGTCAGAAAATGCGGGAGAAACGGGAAGCCCAACGTCGCCGCCAAGAACCAGATTGATCTTAAACTCAGCCAACGGGTGGACACAGCCAAAGCCATCGAGGGCCGCAAGAACCAACTCTTGAAGCAGGCAATTGCGATCGCGACCCTATCGCTCAGGCTAAGTTTAAGGAATAGCATTCAGCAATGTCTCAACGCTGGCATTGTGGTCAAAAAACGAGAACAGATGCTTGTAGCGTAGATGCCCCTGTCGATCCAGAACAAATTGGGCCGGCAAAGGCGCACCCAATGCTTGCCCAGTTTGGTAAGCCCGAAACATGGTACAACTGGGATTACTCAGCAGCGGCATTTTTAAACCCAAATCCTGCACCACAATGGCACTTTGGGCTTCATCCGTACTGGTAATCATCAGCAATTCAATCCCGCGATCGCGAAACAGCTCATAGTTTTCATTCAGGGCTTTGATGTGAGGAAAACAAAACGGACAATATTGTTTCTCCGTAAAAATTCGGGTAAACGCTAAAATAACGGGCTGCTTGCCGCGATAATCTCTCAGTGTAATCAGGCTGCCATTGGTGATGTCAGGCAACACAAAATCCGGCGTAAACATCCCATAACTCAAGTCATTACTAGCTGGGATGGGGAGAAAGTTTCGGAAAAAGCGATCGCTGAATAGCCCACTAAAATCTGACGAACTGAGCATCTTTCATCCTCTTAACAAGAATTTTGTGGTAGCGGCGCTGATGATCCAGCCTCCTTTTGGCCGCAGAAATCGGCGCGAACAAACTGTTGGTATTTTATCGCGCCAGACTAGCCGCCTAGGCACCTGCTTCGGGTTTCATTGCCGTACTGCCGCTTTTTGCCCATCACCACCAACCCCAAAATCAGTAGAAAATACCCCGCTCCAATCACCTGATCTAAAGAGTGAGCGATCGCCAATCCCTGAGAAGTTAGGATTCTTGCGGCATCCCTAGCAAGATAAATTTTGGATTAATTTTTCCCACCCACCCACAGAATCACTTTACTTAGATTGACAGTTGCCCCCAAAGGCTAGGGGGACACTACTCAAATTCGGCATATTTTAGAGTCAGTTTGATGAGAATATGGCATTTTTTCTGACTCTATTCATCAAAATCGCCTATCCCTACATGACTGAATGAACGTTATTATGGCAAAGTCTTGGTACTGCTCTTAGTAAATTCATCATGGCTCGATATACTGGACTGTTCAAAATCACAGCCCCTTCAACGAATTTGCAGCAACCGCTCGGCAAAGTCTTAGAAGCGTGCAATTTTGATGTTGTCTACCAAGCCGGCGATTACATGATGGCCAGGGAAGTGCCCGGTGGTGTGGCCTTTCAGAAATTAGTCACCGTTGAAGTCTTAGTCGATCGCACCAATGGAGTCGAGCATCAAGTCCACATGCAAATGGTGCTTAAAAACGAAGAATTACCACTACAAACCAATAATCATTGTCAGCAAATGTTTCAGCGGTTGAGTCAGGCGATCGCCGAGGCAAACCATTGGAAAGTGATCGAAACCGTAGCCAATGCCTAATCGCCGCCCCCCTTGCCTCAGTTTTTCGCCCTCAAGCGTCAATCGATAAAGTTGTCTAGCCCCTCTGGCTCATCCGCTTCCCCCTCTTCAGAGGATAGGGCAAAATCTGTAATACCCTGGTCAGAAAAATCTAGCGCGTCTAACCCTGGCAACGGCGGCTTCTCTGAGCGATCGCCCCTACCCGCCGTCTCATCCTCCGGTTCACCAATCATATTAGGACTGATCAACGTAATATCAAATTCATCTGGAGGAATCGTCACAATCGGATCGCGCTTCAGCAAATAATAGATCGCCCGGACTCCTGGCCCAAAAATAATTTCGTCTCCATTCTGTAAATCATGGACTTGCAGCTTGCGCCCATTCACCAGTAGCCCATTCGCGCTGGGTTTTGCTTTACCATCCCCATCCACCAATCGATAGTAAAACAAAGCACTCTCTGCCTCTGCCGCCCCCTTGCCTTCTTGCGGCGTAGTTCCTTTACTATTGCCACGATTAATACCGGGCATTTGGTGCAGCGTGGCGTGGCGGCGCGAAACAAACTGAGAAACTAAACGCACATCACATTTGGCATCTCGACCAATGGAATAGGTTGGCGCATCCAGAATAAACTCCCGCCGACCCTTGTCGTCTTCAATGATAAGTAAATGGCTTAGCTGAGGTTCTGAGGGCATTGCAAGCGATTAGAAGGGGAACGATGGAGAACACGAGTAGCAAACAAACAGCACACGCACCACGAGCAGGGGCTAAGCGGAGTAAGCATCACCCCGCCCAGCAATAAATTGTGACACTAAATACACCAGCGGGATAAATCGACGGCCCAATTCCAACCAATTATATTGCCTGAAACGACCATCACCCCGTCCTCAGCGTATGGGTCAAGCTGCCTACCAGCACGGACAAACCAAATCAGCGATCAAAGCAAACGCAAAATTCCTTCACTGCTAACTGGACGTGTTTTTTGCTCCCATCCGCCCAATGCAGGAATTCTTTCTCACTCAACCCCCACCCAATCCCCTGGAATTCGCTGAACTGACTGCCCAAAACGCCACCAAAGCTTACGGGTAGCCAGTGACACGGCTACGCCTAATAAAGCGCAACAGTAATCCCAAACCCGCTACCACAACCCATTTTGGCAGATGAATGCAGCAGCCCTCTGCGGGCCATTTGACCCTTGCAAGAGTTCGTGTTGATCTTACACCAACAACTGGGCGATCGCGTATTAAATCTCTGCGCCATCCAACGCAGACTACCACCCCAACCGCAGCTCAGCTTAATCCTCTGGATCACCCACCATGTTTGGCCCAATCAAGGTAATATCCATTTCATCCGCTGGAGCCGTAAACACCGCGTCACGCTGTAACAATAGATAAGTCGCACTAATCTTAGGGCCAAATTCCACCCGGTCTTCGTGTTGCAGGTTGTGCGCCCGCAGTTTGCGACCATTCACCAAAATTCCGTTGGAGCTAGGTTTACCCGCAGGCACCCCATCCACAATGCGGTAGTAAAAGGTGCCATCCTCATTGCCATCGTCGTCTTGATTCCGCATTTGCACAAGAGTCGCATGACGACGGGAAACAAATTGGGAAACAAGCCGGATGTCGCAGTTAGGATCGCGCCCAATCGAGTATTTTGGCCCTTCTAAAATAACTTCGTGGCGGCCTTTATCGTCTTGAACAATTAAGATGTGGCTGTGATGAGGTGCGGTAGGCATGGGTCGTGCAAGTGGTATGGGAATGGCAGAATCGGTGAGGGTTGTTTCAGTGATCAAGTGCTGGGATTGGCTGAAGCTAGGCGGAGTTGGCCTTGAAGGAAGGGAAGCGGCTGACCAGCAATAGACTTGAGCTAAGGGCGCTTTGGCAACGTCATTGCGGGGTTGAATTGACCGCTTGGTATGAACCAGTTTAGGGGCGTTGCCGAATATCACCAATTATAGGAATTTGCTACCGTTGCAGGTGACTGGCTGCTGTCAAACGGTGCGGCTAGTCGGTTGAGCTTCGTCCTTGGGTAATACGGCAATACCCTGGACACGGTGCTGTTCGTCCAACTTTGCTTGGCACAAAACCGGAAGATCCTGGTTGTTCATTTTGGTAGATTTCTCTTGCAACTAAGAGTACCCCAGTTATTGTTTGTATTTTACATCGCTAGCCAGGTTGCGCTCCATTGACATCGTCCGGCAATTTTTGCGGTTTGGGGGTCGGGGTGGGCACTGACTTTTGCCGAGGAAATTTTAAGTACAGTAACAATGAGTTGGTGACGACGCTCACTGAGCTGAAGGCCATCATGGCACCAGCAGCGGCAGGACTCAGCAAGATGCCGTGGCTGGGCAGCAAAAGGCCCGCCGCGAGGGGAATGCCCATCAGGTTATAGGCAAAGGCCCAGAATAGGTTTTGCCGAATTTTGTTGAAGGTGGCGTGGCTGAGGTGGAGGGATTGGAGGAGGTCGGGCAGGCGATCGCGCATCAGAATAATATCGGCGGTTTCCGTGGCGACATCGGTGCCAGAGTGGAGGGCAATCCCAACGTTGGCCTGGGCCAGGGCGGGGGCATCGTTAATCCCATCACCGACCATTGCGACCTGATGATTTTGGGCCTGGAGTTGGGCGATCGCGGTGGCTTTGGCGGCGGGTTGCACCTGGGCGAAGACGTTTTCGGGCGGTAGGTTGAGGGTGTGGGCGATCGCGGTGGCAGTCTCTTGGCGATCGCCTGTTAGCAGGAGTACGGTCAAACCCATCGCTTGGAGCGTGGCGATCGTCTGGGCCGCATCGGGCCGCACCTGATCGGCCACGGCAATCACCCCGATCGCCTGCTTGTCCACGGCGACATAAACCACGGTTTTGCCAGCCTGGGCGCAGCGGTGGGCCTGCGCTTGAACCGCTGCGGGGCAGTGAATGTGCTGTTGCTGGAGCCACAGTTCCGTCCCCAAAGTGACCGTTTGGTGGCCGGAAGCAACGGAGGGAGCCAAGATTTGGGCGGCGACCCCCAGACCGGGGACAGTGGTAAAATCTTGTGCCGGGAGTAAATCTAAAGTTTGGGCCTGGGCCTGGGCTTGGATGGCGATCGCGAGGGGATGACGGGTGCCACTTTCGACGGTTGCCGCCAGTTGGAGCAGGGCCATTTCTGGGGAGTTGGCGGTGGTCAACTGTTGCCAGTCGCCTGCCAGCGCCCAACAGTCTGTCACCACGGGGTGCCCCGATGTGAGCGTCCCGGTTTTATCTAGCACAATCGTATCCAGGCTGTGAACCCGTTCCAGCACGTCGCTGCCCCGAATGAGCAAGCCTCGCTCGGCCCCAATGCCCGAACCCACAAGAATCGCCGTCGGTGTGGCCAAACCCAAGGCGCAGGGACAGGCCACCACCAGCACCGCGATCGCCAGCTTAAGACTAAGTAATAAGGGCGAAGCACTGGCGACCGCGTGGGGCATTCCGGCCAGGTGCATGGCATGGTCGCCGCCAATTGACCAGGTTGCCGCCTGGAGAACGTGGGGCCATTGGTGCGCGCCGAAGCCATACCAAAAGAGAAAGGTGAGCGCCGCGATCGCCATGACCCCATAGGTAAAGTAACCCGCCACCAAATCCGCTAGTTTTTGAATCGGAGCTTTGCGGGTTTGGGCCGTTTCCACCAGGTGAATAATTTGGGCCAGTGTGGTATCGCTGCCAGTGCGGGTGGTGCGGAGGGCGATCGCCCCCGATTGGTTCAATGTCCCTGCGGCCACGCGATCGCCAGGTTGCTTCAATACCGGGATGGCTTCCCCCGTCAACATCGATTCATCTACCGTTGTTTGCCCAGCCACCACTTCCCCATCTACGGGAATGCGATCGCCCGGAAGCACCTGCAACCATTCCCCCAGCCGTACCGATTCTGCCGGAATTTCGATCGCCGCATTCGGGGTAAACAGGGCCACCGCTGCGGCCTCCGACACGGCCACATCCTTTTTAATCAGCCGCGCCTGTTTAGGTTGGAGCGCCAACAACGACTGAAACGCACTAGCTGCCCGGTTCCTGGCTTGTTGCTCCAGGGTGCGCCCCAACAAGATGAACCCCACCAGCATGACCGGCTCATCAAAAAAGCACTCCCACCCCAATTGGGGAAAGAACAGCGCCACCAAACTCGTGAAATAGGCCGTCAGTGTCCCCAGGCTCACCAGGGTATTCATATTGGGGGCATTGCGGCGTAACCCGCGCCAACCGTCGATCGCCATCCCCCGGCCAGGGCCAAGCAACGCCAAGGTCGCCAACCCAAAGTGAAACCAAATATTACTCAAACCCGGAACGGTAATTCCGGCCAATTGCTTGAGATGCCCCAAGGCCGAGAGCACCAGCAACCCCATCGCGATCGCCAACCGCCAGAATTGTTGTCGGGTTTCGGCTTGCCGCTTGGCCTGAATCTCCACCGCCACCCCGCCCCCCGTCGCCCCGGCGGCAAGCCGCGCCTGGGAGGGAAACCCCGCTTCCGTCAGCTTCTCAGCCAACACGGTGGGGTCAACCTGGGTTGGCTCGTATTGCACCGTTGCCACTTCCGTCGCCAAATTCACCGTCGCCCTCTGCACCCCGGCACACTGCTGCAATTCCTGCTCCACCACTCGGACACAGCCCGCGCATTTCATCCCGGTGATATCGATCGCCACCGTTTGCGCCGAATTCACCGCCGACTCTGACGGGGACTGGATTTCGGGAGAGGGAGAAACAGATTGCAACACAGTTGCTCCAAATTGCGAAAGTTCACCTCTTTGAGCGTACAAGGAAAGTTCAAAACCGTGCCGGATAAACCTTACATTCTTTAACAATTTGCAATACGAGGAGCAGAACCACCGTCAAGCGAGGGAGATTGATAGCGGGATAGCCAGGTTTGCAGAAACATCGCAGCGGTGGTGGGCTGAGTGTATCCCGTTTGGGCCTCAAGCCACTGACCGACCGCCGTATGGGGCGATCGCCACAGGTCTAAATGGGCAACGGGTGGATCAGCATAGAAGCGATCGCCGCCGGAGCCAAGCAGGGCCGCACTCCAGTCCGTGAAGCGATCGTGACTGAGCCGATGGACAGGAAAAGGGCCACCCAGAGGCACCCCCCACCCATCCACCGCAAACACCGCCCTCACCGTGCCACCAAGACCGTGAAACCCCCAGGCCGCCGCGATCGCCCCCACAGCCCCCGCACTAAACCCCAAAAAAATCACCGATTGGTTCAGCCATGCCTGGGGCGATCGCCCCCCCGTTTGTTCATGCAAAAACCGCAACACATGGCCACCGGAATAGACCGGATATCGTTCAGCCGGGAATACCAACCATTGGTCTGTGGCAAGCTCGACCGTGTGCAGCGATCGCAAACACGCTTCAGTCAGTGCCGCTGGATGAAACCCCGGACACACCAACACCGTCTGCCGCCGCTCTGTCTCAAGATTGATCATTTTTTCTTTCAGTCTATCCCCCCCGAGGGGATGTTACCCTAGGGCAAAATGGGCTTGATTGTCCTGATTACCTTGGGCTGTGGCACCCGGTTTGCACCAGTCCGACACCAGTGGAAATTCTGTTAAGCGAGGCATTTGACGTGGTTGCAACTCCAGAAAAAGTCCAATTAACGGTTGAGGCAGCGGGCCAGTCCGATCGCGTGGCCGTATTGTTGATGGGCTATGGCGAAGTCGAAAGCTACGAAGACTTTGCGAACTACAACGAGCAAGCCTTAAACCTGTTGACGGCCAAGTTCGCCCCGGTTCCCACCTGGATTTATCCGCCGTTGGCAAAATTATTAGCGGTGTTTGATCTGCATGAGTGGAGCCACCAACACGGCAATTTCATTTCTCCCCATAATGCGATTTTTGAGCGGCAACGGGCAGGCATCGAAACGAATCTTCAGGAACAATGGGGCGATCGCATCAAAGTCTTCAAAGCATTTAACTTTTGTGCGCCCTTTTTGCCAGAACAAGTCCTTACCCAGATCAAAGCGGAAGGGTTTGACAAAATTCTGATCTACCCGCTGTTGGTCGTCGATTCCATCTTCACCAGTGGCATTGCGGTGGAACAGGTGAACAAAGCCCTGGAAAGCCTGACGGATGAAGGCGAACATTGGGTCAAGGGCATTCGCTACATTCCGTCCTTTTTCAATCAACCAGCCTATGTCGAGTTGATGGCGCGGTTAGTCGAGGAAAAAATTAACACCGACCTCGCCACCGCCCATTTGCCCTCACGCATTGGCATTGTGCTGATGAATCACGGTTGCCCCCACAAGGCAAAAGGGTTTACCTCTGGTATTGATGAAAGTCAGGCATTGTATGAACTGGTGCGCGATCGCCTGATTTCGCGCTATCCGTTGATTTCGGTGGGCTGGCTCAACCACCAAACCCCGCTGATTGAGTGGACACAGCCCAACGCCGAACTCGCCGCCAAAAATCTGATTGAATTAGGAGCCAAGGCGATCGTCTTCATGCCCATCGGCTTTGCCACCGAGAACCACGAAACCCTGCTCGACGTAGCCCACATCATCGAAGCGTTGCAGAAGAAGCATGGCGACGTGGCCTATGTGCAAATGGATTGCGTCAATGATCATCCCGAATTCCTCAAGATGACGGCAGACTGGGCCAAGGAACAGATCGAAGCCTTGCTCGCCGCGCAGGCGATCGCGGTCAACCCCGCCCTGGCCGCAGCAACGCAAACCCACAGCCATCACCACCACGGCCACGGGCATCATGATCACGGCCACCATCACGATCATGGCCACCACCATGATCACGGCCACCACCACTAAGGCCCCAAATCAAATTGCGCTGCCCATTGCAACCCTTACCCCACCTGCGGCACCCTTCTCTCCAGGGAGAGGGGTTGGGGGGTGAGGGCGATCTCGTTCTTACTGGCCACAGCAGCGATCGAACCCCAGGCTGTCTAACAACAGATCGCTGACGGCGTTTGCTACCGTAAACTGACCGTAAAAACTGCGCGAAAAATCAAAGGCTTCCATTTCCGTTACGATCGCCAACACCAGCGAAATGAGATCGTTTTCCCCTTCCATCCGTTGGCGCACAAAAATCTGAGCGGCCCGCTGGGCAATCTCCTGGTTTACCGCTTCTGGCAAATATTCTTCATTCAGCCATTTCAATAAAGACGCTTTGAGCCATTCGCCCTCTTGTTGTGGGTTTTCGGCAGGTGGCAAGGTAATGTTAGGAATGGAATCGGCCATGATCGCAATCGACAGTTTGCTTCATTGCTATTCACTGTAGGGCGATGGGTTCCCCGATGTCACTCACAGCAACACTTCTACATGGAAGCTGAAACAACGTTGCAATTATTTATGGGGGGTTTGTATGAGTGGCCAGGGCGCACTCTATAATACTCAGCCAGAGATTTGCATAAGTGCAAGGCGGGTTGCTTGACCGGGAGCCAGTTTGATATTGCTGCGATCGTGGAGGGCTATGCCCAGGGCTATTTCCTGATGGCCGATGAGACTGGTAAGGACTTGGGGTGGTATTCCAGTCGGCAACGCACCTTGATTCCGCTAGACGATCGCTTCCGCTATCCCAAATCCCTGCGACGAGCAATTAACCAAAATCGCTTTACCGTGGCCATCAATCGTGCCTTTCCAGACGTTGTGGAGGGCTGCGCCGATCGCGATACCACCTGGATCTCTGCGCCCCTGAAGGAAATTTACTGGGAACTGTATCAGGCGGGATGGGCGTGTAGCTTTGAAACCTGGCAAGGAGACGAACTGGCCGGGGGCATTTTGGGCCTTGTCATTGGCGGGGCGTTTATTGGTGAATCGATGTTTTATCGCATTCCCGAAGGCTCGAAAGTGGCGATGGTTAAACTGGTGGAACGGTTGCGCGATCGCCACTTTGTCCTGTTCGATGCCCAGATGATGAACCCCCACTTAGAACGGTTTGGCGCTTACATTGTGCGGAATCAGGAGTATCGCGATTTGCTCCGCGAAGCCTTGCAACGCCAATGCTATCTGCAATAACCGCCCTCAAGACCCAAATTTTTGCTTGGCCTGCTCGTAGATCGCTTCCGTAATCTGAGTTGCACCCATTTCCTGGGCCAATTTCTCAATTTTCTTTCGCGCTCCAGGCCGCACAAAAAACGGAATCTCCTTCAGCCGCGCTTCTGCTTCCGGTGTCCATTCCATCGAATTGCTCATATCCACCTAGCTACAACAGGATCGTTACCTATCGTAGGCGATCGCGTTCCGCTGTGGATCTTGGCCAACCAACTTAGGGCACGGTTTGGGGAATGGGCGCGGGCACCGTCTGGGGAATGGGCGCGGGCACGGTTTCTGGCACGATTTCTGGCACTGGCGCGGGGCTGGGTGCCGGGGGCGGAGTCGGTTCAGGCGTTGGCGGCACCGGAGGGGCTGGTTGTTCGGGCGAGTAAACCATAAAAATTCATCCATTCATTACCTCCACCCTAGGCAACGGGAGGGGCGATCGCGTCTAGCCAAGGACAGGTCTTGCCGTATCGAAAAACACAAAAAGCTCAGGCTGACACAAATCTTTCAGGTTGTACCAGAATCCCTTCAAGCACTTGCGATCGCGCCATAATCTCCGAAGTTTTAACTAGAACGGCGGCAGGCTAAAACAGAAAAAACAAGCCAAAAAACTCTCATCGGCGATCGTTACTTCAGCAAAGGCAGAAACTCAAAAGCTCCGCTCAGCCATCATCCTGGCCACTTCGGCTCAGCCTGATTGCAAGACTTGTTTACAAACACTCTACCCTCTCATCACCCATCGCCAACTCCGTCGCATCAAGTTGCCATCCTCACACTTCTCTTACAATTTTTCGTTAAAAAGAGAACAGTCAAATAGCATTACCCAAAACAACCTATGCGGAGTTAAACCCAATCAAAGGATACCGCCATCAATACTATCTAACCTCAATGGCAAAAGATTGTGAAAAGTCAACTTTTTACCATCTAATTAAACCTGTCCGCCTAGAAAAACGGTTAAGTTAGCAAGTCGAATCAGGTTTTATCTCATCCCATTCAGGTTCAAAGCCTGCAAATAGAGTTCGTATATCAGTTGAGCATCCGTTGTCGTTCAAACTTAGTAGCAAAATTTAAACACCCCTATTATTCAACCAAAGCTTTATGAACTTTAGAAAAACAAAAACTACCCATCCAATCAACCAAAACAGTCTCTATCAATATGCAAAATTAAAACTAGCTGATTTATCTGCGCCAGAAAAACATTAGAGTTATCTATTTCAGCAGAATATACAAATCAAATTGCAGATCAAAAAACAGCATTACTTCCAATCATTCGTTTAGCGACCCACTAATTTTATACCTCCAGTGGCCGATCATAATTGAAACACCTAGCAAGTGCTTTCATAATTTGTAATTTATTGACAGACATCACAATGACACAACATTTTTCTAATTTAACAACCGCCGATCATCAAGCCGCCAAAACGATGAGCGTTGAGCAATTTGAGCAGCTTGTTAAAGCCATCTTAGAAGGCCGATATTCGTGGGCCTGTGTTCTGATTCTGCGCTTTGCAGGTTATAATCCTGCCCACTACATCCCCTATCGGACTTATAAGCGTCTCATCAAGGAAAATAAGCGGATCAGAGAATTAGATGCCAACTCAGAGCTTAATTCCCAGTGCATTGAAATTGCCCCTAGAAAAGCCTATGTCAGAAAAGAATAGTGCATCCCAAATATAAAACTAATATCTACAGTTATGTCCCACTAATGCATAACAGATTGATGTTAATTTTGTTGTCTGCATTCAATACTTAAGCATCCCTTCTTTTTTACAGCCCTCACCTTTTAACTGAGGGCTTTATTGCTTTATTTGCCAACAATTCCCCTCCAAACGGTGTGCTTGAAGAGGAATTAAACTAAATATTGCTACAGCATTTTTCAGGTAGATACAGCACAAGAACGAACAAGAGAATAATTCTCACTAAACATCTTGGCCTCACTTACAGACAAAAAAGATTGTAGCTGCAATCAAAGCTTCATACTTTAGTTCCACAATGCTTATTAAACGAACGTAAAACCAGAACTTAGCCCTGTGATTGCATCCCCCTGGACGATCGCAATCAATTCTGGTGTGGGTTGCCCCGCAGTCCAGAAAATTGCTGTCCCCGTCACTCCAGCAACCGGCGAAATTCCTAAAGAATACTGACTAGCGTTCCCGCGCAGTTGAATGGTATCCCCGTCACTTAAGCTGAAATCGGTGATTAGAGCATAATCGGTCAGCCCATCCGTACTACCGTTGCCATCGTTGTAATACACCCGTGTCAGATTCCCTAATTCAAACACATCGGCATCAGTGCCTCCAGTCAATACATCAATTTCGCCCCGTCCAGGGGTATTGCTGAAAGCTGCACCAATCAGGCGATCGCGACCAGCACCACCATCCAAAACATCATTTCCACTGCCACCACTAAGGAGATCGCTATCGGCTCCTCCAGAAAGCGCATCATTACCAGTGCCGCCATCTAAGAAATCAAAGCCACTGCCCCCCCGCACAATGTCATCACCACTACCGCCTTCCAAAAAGTCATCCCCCGCATCATCCGTTTCATCGGTATAGCTGCCATAGCCATAGCCATAGGTCGTAACAAATACACCCAAAACATCATTACCATCGCCGCCACTTAGATAATCATCACCTAAGCCACCAAAAAGGGTGTCATTTCCTGCGCCACCATCAAGGGAGTCGTTGCCAGCTTCGTTCCCAGCAAACTGACCGTAGCCATAGCCATAGCCATAGCCATAAATTCCTAATAAGTCATCACCATCGCCGCCTAGCAGAGTATCATTACCCATACCGCCGTTGATAATATCATTCCCAGCTCCAGCATCAAGGATATCATCGCCACTCTCACTATAAATATCGTCACTGTAGTAATCGTAGTAATCGCCTAAGGTGTCATTCCCAGCACCACCGATGATGACATCATTACCAGAGCCACCAACTAATGAATCATTACCAACACCTCCGATCAGACTATCATCAGCACCACCTCCATACATTGAGTTGCCATCATCACCACCAACGAGAGTATCAATGCCAGCCCCCCCATTAAGATAGTTATAGCCATCTCCTCCGAGCAGAAGATCATTGCCAGCACCACCATAAATTGTGTCGTTACCAGCGCCGCCATCTAAGATGTCGTCGCCCAATTCATTAGCATAGTTGCCATAGCCATAACCAGAGTCATAAGCCCCTAAATAGTCATTACCATCACCACCAACTAAGGAATCATTGCCAGCGCCGCCATAGATTCTATCGTCACCAGCTCCGCCATCGAGCGTATCATCACCAGATTCATCAGTGAAATAGCCGTAGGAGTTATAGGTATAGGTATAGTCAGGATAGGGGGAAGTTGCGGGATAGTCATAGGTGACAGTGTTGGTAATACGATAGGTGCCGAGATAATCATTACCCACCCCACCACTCAGGGAGTCATTACCAGAGCCACCATGTAAAACATCACTACCGTCACCACCGTTGAGGGTATCATTACCATTTTCTTCAAGTTCAACAAATGTTGTCCGATAGTTGGTGTAGGTGTAGTTAGTGTAGGTGTATTGAGCGGTCAGGGTTTGGAGGCTGAAGGCTCCGATCGCGTCATCCCCGGTACCGCCCGCCATGAGATCGTTCCCATCTGCGCCGCTGAGGGTGTCGTTGTTGGTCAGACCGTTGAGGGTATCGTCGCCACCGAATCCAAGCATGTAATCGGAAGTGTCAAAGAAATTGGTATCGCCGTTGAGGAGATTGTTTGCTGCGTTACCGATGATAGGATTTGTCATTGATGCGTAATGGGGGTTATTCAACTGTGAACTGTTTAATCATTGCTTGCAGAGAAATACGATCCACAGTACCCGGTGGGGGGAATTTTTCGGGGGGTAAGTTGCCGGATCGGGCGTGGGGGAAATGAGCAGTTGACGAGTATTGGGGGTGTTCCGGAAATCTAGTGATCGCGGCTGAAACTGATTAAACTGCACGAGTTTGGAATGAACCTGTGACTGTAAAAACGTCGCTGATTATGACGGTGTATAACCGAGAGCGATATGTGGGTGAGGCGATCGCTAGTGTCTTGGCGCAAACCGATCCAGACTTTGAGTTCATTGTTTGGGATGATGGTTCCACCGATCGCTCCCTGACGATTGCCCAAGCATGGAGCCAACAAGACTCACGGATCAAAGTGATTGCAGCCGCCCACCAGGGACGGGCCTTGGCCTTGCAGCAAGCTCACGCGATCGCCACAGGCGAATATGTGGCTTGGGTAGACAGTGATGATTGGTTAGCGCCCCAAGCAGTGGCCAAAACACGCGCCATCCTGGAGACAAAACCAGAGATTGGGATGGTTTACACCAACTACCATGTGATTGATGGTAACGGACGGACAAAAGGTTTAGGCAATCGCCACAAAGTGCCCTATTCCAAAGAGCGTCTGTTGGTCGATTTCATGACGTTCCATTTTCGGCTGATCCGGCGATCGCGATTTGAACAAGTTGGCGGCATTAATCCAACCTTTCCCTGCGCTTTGGATTATGACTTGTGCCTCAAATTGTCAGAAGTGACTGAGGTGTATCATCTAGCCGAACCGTTGTATGCCTATCGAGAACACAGCGCCAGTATTTCCTTTGGCCAACGGCTAGAGCAGATCGAATACTCCCAACGAGCTATCAATCAGGCTTTGGAACGTCGGGGCTTGAGCGATCGCTACACCTTACAAGTCGAAATTATTGGGCGCTTTTCCCTGCATCGTCGTTAGCCCAGCAAAAGGTCGTTTGGGTACGTCTCGCATTGCGCGGATAACGATACACTAGGATGGCGTTAGCGTTTGCAAGAGGTTACTGCATGGCATCCATCCGCGAGTTGCATCAACAACTCATTCAAAAAGAGCGATCGGCGGTTGAAATTGCTCAAGAAGCATTGGGGCGCATCCAACAGGTGGAACCCCAACTCCACAGCTTTTTACAAGTGACGGAAGCTTATGCCTTGCACCAGGCCCAACAGGTTGATGCCAAAATTGCCGCCGGGGAGGCGATCGCCCCCCTGGCTGGCATCCCCATTGGGATCAAAGACAACATTTGCACCAAGGGCATCACGACGACTTGTGCCTCCCGCATTTTGGAGAACTTTGTGCCCCCCTACGAAGCGACCGTGACCCAAAAGTTATTTGACGCTGGGGCCGTGATGGTCGGGAAGACCAACCTGGACGAGTTTGCGATGGGCGGTTCTACGGAAACGTCGGCGTTCCAAAAAACCGCGAACCCCTGGAACCTGGACTGTGTGCCCGGTGGCTCATCAGGGGGTTCCGCCGCCGCCGTCGCAGCAGAGGAATGCGCGATCGCCCTCGGTTCAGATACAGGCGGTTCCATTCGCCAACCCGCGTCCTTTTGTGGCATCGTCGGGCTAAAACCCACCTATGGCCTCGTCTCTCGGTATGGACTGGTCGCCTTTGCTTCATCGCTGGATCAAATTGGCCCCTTCGCTCGGTCGGTGGAAGATGCCGCCATTTTGCTAGGGGCGATCGCGGGCCACGACCCCCACGACTCCACCAGCCTCAAAGTCGCAATTCCCGACTACACCCAATACCTGAAACCCAGCCTCAAAGGCAAAACCGTCGGAGTCATCACCGAAACCTTCGGCGAAGGACTTGATCCCGAAGTAGACAAAGCCGTCCAAGCCGCCATCCAACAACTGAAACAACTCGGCGCAACCATCAAAGAAATCTCCTGTCCCCGCTTCCGCTATGGCATCGCCGCCTACTACATCATTGCGCCCTCCGAAGCCTCCGCCAACCTCGCCCGCTACGACGGTGTGAAATACGGTCGCCGCATTGAAGCCGCAGACAACCTCATGGAAATGTATACCCGCACCCGTGCCGAAGGATTTGGGGCCGAGGTGAAACGGCGGATCATGATCGGCACCTATGCCCTGTCCGCAGGCTACTACGATGCCTACTACCTGAAAGCGCAGAAAGTCCGCACCCTGATCAAACAAGACTTTGAAGCGGCCTTCGCTGATGTAGATGTGTTGGTGTCGCCCACAGCCCCCACCCCCGCCTTCAAATCCGGCGATAAGTCTGCCGATCCACTCAGTATGTATCTGGTGGATTTGATGACGATTCCAGTAAACCTGGCCGGATTACCGGGTATCAGCGTGCCCTGTGGGTTCAGCAGCGACGGCTTGCCTATTGGGTTGCAAATCATCGGCAACGTCTTGCGGGAAGACCAAGTGTTGCAAGTCGCCTACGCTTACGAGCAAGCCACCCAGTGGCACCAGCAGTCGCCCCCGTTGCAATAGTGGTGATGGCTGACGATCGCGACGACCTACGGCAATTTGCCCCTGCCACCGATCGCAACCGGGAAGCAATTCTAGCGGTGTTGCAATCCGTCTTACCCCCAACGGGTACGGTGTTGGAAATCTCCAGTGGTACTGGGGAACACGCGATTTACTTTGCGCCCCGGTTAGCGCCTCGGCAGTGGCTCCCCTCTGACCCCAACCCCGTCGCCCGTGCCAGTATCGCCGCATGGCAAACCCATGCCCCTGCGCTCAACCTGCATCCCCCGATCGCCCTGGATGCCACGGAACCCTGCTGGCCCGTGGAGCGATCGCCCCGCCCAGAATCCCTGACAAACTTGGATTTCGCCACCCATCCCATCCAGGCGATCGTCAACATCAATATGATCCACATTGCCCCCTGGTCAGCCTGTTTAGGGTTGCTCGCCGGGGCCAAACGCATTCTGCCCGTTGGTGGCCTGTTGTATTTATACGGCCCTTACAAACGCCACGGCGAACACACCGCCCCCAGCAATGCCGCCTTTGACCAAAGCCTGCGATCGCAAAATCCAGAGTGGGGCGTGCGGAATTTGGAAACGGTCATTGCAGCGGCTCAAGCTCAGAATCTGGAGTTTATCGAGGCGATCGCGATGCCCGCCAACAACCTTTCTGTCCTGTTTCGCGTTGCTCCCCACCCCGTCGCCTCACCAAGATGAGGTTATCATTATTTTTATTTTTTCAGAGAATTTAATTAAACCTTGAGTTCAGGTTTACTGGTGGCTACACAGCAGGGCCAGCAATAGTTCTATCCGTGACCACTGTAAGATTACGGAGAAAATTGAAGAGCAAGACTGTATAAATTTCGGTTTTTACTCGTGGCATTCCCATCATCCGAAAGGCATAGTAGTTGAAGATTGATTCGCGCAGTGCATCTGTTTGTGTGTTTAGTATCTGCTTGAAAACGCCAAGGATTTCATCTACTAAAGTGCATTCCGCTATCGATACAGAATTGCTCAACTAACCATTAACCAGTTATTGCCCCAACGGTAAACCCCGTTTGGTTGTTTCGTGCTGCTCTCAGCCGCTCTCCTTGTGAGTTGGTTGGCGCAGGCGATCGCTAAATTGTCGTGCCCATCGACCAGTCCACTTCGTATTCACACCCATCACCCTGAACTGGAGTCACACCATGCCTGTAACCCAATTTAATGTCTCATCCATTTTTGATACCGATGTCATTGGCAATCGCGTTGGCACAACCACCGATATCACTCAAACCAGCGTTGACAGCGTATACATTTTACCGACCCAAACCTTGGCAGCATTTTTGACTCCAACCAGCCCAAATGGCTTACCAGATGATGGAGTCTTTGCAGCCAATGCCTTTCGCCCTCTGATCGATCTCGCATACAGCAACAGCGACAATGGTAATAACGCCCGGTTAGTCAATGGCACTGGTAACTTCACTTTCGATGTACCCGATGCCAGATACGACGAAATTCACATTGCCGCCTTCTCTGCTGATGGCAATTCATCGGGAACATTCACCTTTGTATACACCGACGGCACCAGGTCTAATGTTGCGTTTACCGTACTGGATTGGATTACAGGCAGCATTACCGAATCATCCAGTCAATATTATCTAGCCAATCAACGCGATCGCATCTCGGCCGATGCCAGCACATCAGAAAACGGGAATAATGCGGCGGTCTTTGGCTTGCGCTTCCTTAACCCAGACCCCACCAAAACCATCGCCAGTGTCGAAATTGCCAAAACGAATACTGGCTCAAAGCTCATGTTTTTGGGGTCTACAGGCGTTGTCTATCCGACGGTCAACCTTTCGGTCAGCAGCACCGCAGGCTCCGAAGCTGGAACAACTCAGATCACCGTCACCGCCACCGCTTCAGAAGCGGTTGTAGGCAACAAAACCGTTAACCTAGGGGTAACAGGCTCCGGCATCACCACTGCCGATTACACCCTCAGTAGCCCCACCATCACCATTCCCAGCGGCCAAACCAGTGGTTCTGTCACCTTCACAGTTCAAGATGATGTATTGAAAGAGGGGGCTGAAGTCGCAACGCTGACCTTGAGTGCACCGTCAGCAGGGCTAACCCTGGGCAACACCATCAGTCAAACCATTAATATTGCCGACAACGATCTATCTGCTGTCCAATTTGATGTATCGTCAGCATTCAACGTTGATGCAGTCATTAACCGGGTCGGCACTGTCAACGACACCACGCAAGACGCAATTGACGTTAACGGTAATGTATTAGTCACCCAATCCTATGCCAACGCGGCCCTTCCCAGTAGCCCCAATGGCATTCCCGATAACGGCTTCTTTGCGGCTAATGCCTTTCATCCCGACATTGATTTGCAGTATGACAACACCAACAATGGCAACAATGCCAGATTACTCCAGGGCACAGGTGGTTTTAATGTTGCGGTGACTCCTGGTACCTACAGCGAAATCCATCTGGCAGGCTTTGCCACGGAAGGGACCACCACCGCAACCCTCGTCTTTCGCTATAGCGACGGTACAACCGCCCAATCTACAGCGGTGACAGTGCGGGACTGGTTTGATTCAATTACCGAATCTGCGGATCAATACTATTTAGTGGATGGCACCGATCGAGCAGCAACGGATGGCAGCACCTATGCCAATGATAATGCTGCGGCAATCTTTGGCTTTCGCTTTGTCAATCCTTCCCCCAGCAAGACCCTTACCAGCCTTGATATTGTCAAGACTTCAGCCAGCGGCAACTTCGTGTTCATGGGGGCTGCGGGTGTCCTTTCCAACTTTGTCAACTTGTCCGTTAGTAGCGCGACAGGCACCGAAGCCGGAACAACACAGATTACAGTAACGGCGACGACAACGCGGGCAGTGACAAGCAACCAAACGGTGCCGCTTAATGTATCCGGTACTGGTATCACGACGGGCGACTACACCCTCAGCAACTCTGTCATCACCATTCCCAATGGCCAAACCAGTGGCTTTGTCACCTTCACAGTTCAAAACGACGCGATCGCCGAAGGGACTGAAATCGCAACTCTGACAATGGGCAATCCATCGGCAGGGTTGATCTTGGGTACAACGACCAGCCGGACAGTAAGCATCACCGACAACGATACTGCCGGAGTCACCATCATTCAGTCGGGTGGCAACACCGCCGTGACCGAAGGGGGCGCAACCGATTCCTATACTGTGGTGCTGAATTCTCAACCGACAGCCAATGTGACGATCGCGCTGGCACCCAATGGCCAACTCACCACCGATGTCACCCAACTCGTCTTTACGCCCCAAAACTGGAACATCGCCCAAACCGTCACTGTGACCGCTGCCAACGATGCGATCGTGGAAGGCAACCACACGGGCACCATTGCCCACACCACCACCAGCACCGATACCAACTACAACACCCTCAGTCTAGGATCAGTCACCGCCGCCATCACCGACAACGATACTGCCGGAATCACGATCACCCAATCGGGCGGTAATACAACTGTGGCCGAAGGGGGCACAACCGATTCCTATACTGTGGTGCTGAATTCTCAACCGACAGCCAATGTGACAATCGCGCTGGCACCCAATGGCCAACTCACCACCGATGTCACCCAACTCATCTTTACACCCCAAAACTGGAACATCGCTCAAACCGTCACGGTGACTGCTGCTAACGATACAACCACCGAAGGCAACCACACGGGCACCATTGCCCACACCACCACCAGCACCGATACCGCCTATAACAACCTCAGTCTAGGATCAGTCACCGCCAGCATCACCGACAACGATACTGCCGGAATCACGATCACCCAATCGGGCGGCGATACAACTGTGGTGGAAGGGGGTGCAACCGATGCCTATACCGTAGTGCTCAATTCTCAACCGACAGCCAATGTGACAATCGCGCTGGCACCCAATGGCCAACTCACCACCGATCGCACCCAACTCGTCTTTACACCCCAAAACTGGAACATTGCTCAAACCGTCACGGTGACCGCTGCCAACGATGCGATCGCGGAAGGCAACCACACTGGCACCATTGCCCACACCACCACCAGCACCGATACCAACTACAACACCCTCAATTTAGGGGAAGTCACCGCCACCATCATTGACAATGATTTACCAGGCGTAACCATCACCCAGTCGGACGGCAATATAGCCGTTACAGAAGGTGGGTCAACGGATACCTATGCAGTGGTGCTGAATACTCAACCGACAGCAGATGTCACCATTAACCTAACCCCCGACGGCCAACTCACCACCGATCGCACCCAACTCGTCTTTACGCCCCAAAACTGGAACATCGCTCAAACCGTCACTGTGACCGCTGCCAACGATACAACCACCGAAGGCAACCACACGGGCACCATCGCCCACACCACCACCAGTACCGATACCAACTACAACACCCTCAGTATCGGTTCAGTCACCGCCAGCATCACCGACAACGATAACCCGCCCAACGGCATCACCCTCACCAACTCGGTTCTAAATGAGAACGTTGCCCCTAACACCGTTGTAGGCACCCTAGCCACAGTCGATCCCGATGGCGGCAGCTTCAGCTATAGTCTGGTCAGCGGCACCGGCGATACCGATAACGGCGCATTCCAAATCAACGGCGCGAATCTAGAAATCCGCAACTCGCCCAACTTTGAAGCCCAGAGCAGCTACAGCGTCTTGGTGCGAACCACCGACAACAGCGGCCTCACCTTTGATCAGCCGTTTACGGTGACGATCAATAACCAAAACGATGCTCCTATACTGCTCGACACAGCGGTGAATCTCAATGCCATCCGCCCCAATGCAGGTAGCCCCTCCGGCGCAGTCGGAACACTCGTCTCCCAGTTGGTCGGTTCCAACACCAGTGCCACAGGCCAAAAGAACGTCACCGACCAGGATGCAGGCGCACAATTGGGGATTGCCGTCACCGCAGCCAATATAACTAATGGAAGCTGGTTTTTCAGCACGAACAATGGCACCAATTGGAACCCGCTTGGGGCCGTGACCGATACCAACGCCCTTCTGCTTGCCGCTGATGCCAATACCCGCCTCTACTTCCAGGCCAATACCAACTTTACTGGGCAAATTGCTGATGCGATTACCTTCCACGCCTGGGATCAGACGACTGGGAGCAATGGGAGTACAGCCAATGTAAGTCTGGCGGGAGGCAGTACGGCCTTTAGTACGGCCAAAGATCTGGCCGCGCTGCAAGTCGCCAAGTCAACGACATCGGATTTTAATAACGATGGCAACACTGACTTATTCTGGCGCAACAAAGCGGCGGGAGTGAACTTTATTTGGACGATGGAAGGCACAAACTTTGTGCAAAACTCATCTATCCTCAATGTTGCCTCCAATTGGGATATTGTTGGGCTGGCCGATTTCAGTGGCGATGGCAAAACTGACATTCTTTGGCGCGACAACAACCAGGGTGCTACGCTCTTCTGGACAATGGAAGGGGATCAGTATGTTTCAACCACCTCACTCCGCACCATGTCAACCAATTGGGAAGTGCTGGGTGTGGGAGACTTTAGCAGCGATGGTAAAACCGATATTTACTGGCGCGATCGCACTACAGGCTATACGGGCTTCTGGATTATGGATGGAGGCGAGATTACCACAGGTGCTAACAGTTTGAACGTTAACACGAGCTGGGAGGTCGGCGGCGTTGGCGACTTCAATGGCGATGGCGAAAATGATATTCTCTGGAACAATCGCCAAAGTGGCGACACGGGTATCTGGCTGATGCAAGATACAAACTTTGTTGAGTACGTGGCGCTACCCCAAATCCAAACTTCCTGGTATGTAGCAGGTGTTGGCGACTTTAACCGGGATAACCAGGCTGATATTGTGTGGCGTGACAACAATTCAGGGATTGTAGGAGCTTGGTTAATGGAGGGAACAAAATTGTCCGCCTATGCCCAAGTCAATCCGACGGTTGCAGCCAACACTGGTTGGGATATCGCTTAGTCTCACACTCTAGCCCCACTGGGCGATCGCCTCGGTCGATTTCACAATGTGCATCCCCGCTGCGGCAAACCGTTGATAGGCGGCTTCAGCGGCCTCAGTGAAATCGACCACTCCCGGCACCACCACCGGCGACGTGCAATCCTCTAACAAGTAAACCTTGTGCGCTAATGCGGGGTCGATCGCTTGCATCTCCGTCAACAAATCTGCCACCGTCCACGCGACACAATGGCTTTTGGCCTGCCCAGCCACAATTACCAGGTCGAATTCTAATAGCAGTTGAATCAGAGGAGAGTTTTTGGGGGCGATCGCGTGTCCGGCGCTATCCGTCAACACCTCTGGTCGCAAAACCGAGTAATTTTCAGTTAGGGGATTATTCCCTTTCAGTTCAAACCGCGTCTGACTACACCGAGCAAGGCAATGAAAAAAGCACGCTTCTTCCACCGCCGACACCAAGGCATGACCAATGCCCCCCAGCATGGAATGATAGGGCCAGATCGTCAATGGATACTTGCCCTCCTGGGTGAGTTGGCGCGTGTAGTGCAGAGCATGGGTTTGCAGGCGATCGTAGTCGCCCCCGGTTAAACTGGCCGCGATCGCCGGATTCACCCGCCACAGCCCCGCCTCCACATCTGCGAGGGAAATCATCGTCACTGCTGGCAGAGGATGTTCCCCCGCCGCATTCACCCAAAACACCGGATGAAAAATTTGCATCGCCGTGTGGGTATCCAGCGTCGGCACGATCGCCGTAATCTGCCCTAAATTCCGGTAAATGAACTCACACAAGCGACGATTATCGTCCACGGCCCCCAGCCCAGAACGCCCGCCCACAAACAACTCAAACCCCGGAATGCAAAACGTATTTTGCACATCGATCGCTAATAAACACACTCGCCGCTGATCTTGGGCTGCTGGCAAAATGCCATAGTCCCGCGCCCAAGCCGTTGCCGCCGTCGCCCGTTCTTGATAGGGAACCCGCCACACTGCCCCCACCGTCTGCGGGTCAAAATGGGCCGGAATGGGTAATTGGACTGGCGGCAACATCTTGCAACTCCTGCAATCTCAACGCAACGGGGAGCACAATCCACAGCCTGAGGCGCGTCAGTTAATCGCGATCGCCACCCAAGCATCTTGCCCCACCCTTGCAGTGTAGTCAATTTTGGTGAAAATAACCATAACAGCACCCAGGCAAACCCCAGCGGCAAACCGTTATGCCCCCGATCTGGGAACCACAAAACCCAAATATTTGTAAAAATTTTGACTGAAAATTCATCAATCTTTATATTTGAGAATTTCTTAAAAAATAAGCAAATTCCTTACCCAACAAACGTTACAGCAAGCCCAACCTCTGCTATCATTATTAATAATTATTAAGAGAAGTAACGACCATCTTCAAAGGCAGCAAAAAACCGTGACTGGATTTATCAGAGGCTTGTTTGGCTCCAAGAATCAGCAGCAGGAAAGCAACATCGAGGCCCAGGCTCCCGCCCCCAAAGGCGCTTATTACCTGGATTTTGATGACGCTAGCACGATGGGCAACGCCGAATACATGCGATCGGTCAAGCGCGTCAAACGCACTTTTCCAAAGACTTTGAAAGGTCAGACCGCTGCGTTAGAGCGAGAGATCTCAGCGATGGAAATGCGCGACAGCAAGCTGGGGCCTCAGCCATCTATCGGATCAACCGTTGGGGCAAATTTAACTGTCGAGAGCAATGGCAGCAAACCCAGCATTCCTACTGAAGTTGAGGTTGCTGCTCGCCGCAAAGCCGATAGCAACTTGGATATGTTCCGCAGTATGGCGAAGGAAATTCGCAAGTAACACAGGTAACAGTTACGCTTGTAATGCTCTCTTAGTTTTTTCTTGGTTGTGGTTGTGGGTTAATGGGGTTGCTGATTGCGCCCCATTTTTTTTGTTTCTTTGCACGATAGTTAGAGTCGCGGCAGGTTCTAGCTTTTCGTCAGCAGTGTATACAAGCTACACACTTTGATGGGGGCAAACCCAGTAATACATGGGCGATCGCACTCACTCCTGCGCTTATACTGAGCTTGATACTTGCAAATACTAGCTTTAAGTTAAGCATGAACTTTTGCTGAATATCTTTAATAGTCTGACTTAACACTATCAGTCAATCAATGAGCATGGCTGGCATAGGCTCCGGCTTCGGGCTGGAAGGGTTGCGTAGATTCTGTGACGGTCAACCCGCGATGCTGGAGTAAATCCTGGAGGACAGGATCGGGCGACAAGCGGAGATAGGCCGCCGTAATTTCCAGGGGAACATGACGATTGCCCAGGTGGTAGGCCGCTTGCAGTAGGGCCAGGGAAGAGGTCGCAGTGACCGTGAGGACGGGTTCCGGTTTCGCCACGACCCGCACCAGATCGCCCCCGTCCGATCGCAACATATCCCCATCTTGCAATACCGTCCCTCTAGGCAGGTGCAGCATCACGGGTTGGCCGTCGGTGGTCGTAAAACGGTGGCGCGATCGCGTCCGGTCTTCGGCGGTTAAGGGCAATGTTAAAGCAGGCATGGCGGGGGCCGGAGGTTTGAGGCGTTGGGTCAAAATCAGCATAGGACAAAAGCGCGGGATAACGTCCATTCAATGGATTCACTTGGCATGATACAGCGGGCTGCTTGGTGTGAGAAAAAACCAATGCCGTTCTCGCCCCACCGGATCAAGATGGGGGAATGGACAGCGGCGATCGCCCACGACCAGAGAACCCCAGCCAGGGCCGTACCGCCAGTATCTCTTCGTGAAAGTTTATAGATTCGTTACAACTCTCTAAAAAAATTGCATTTTTGTCAGGCTCATACCGTATTTAAGCTGTAGTGTTAATGGCAATGATCTTCAAGAGTGGGCGGATATGGACACAACGCGCTTTGATCAATCAGTAATCTTGCGGCGATCGCCCAAATGGTCGCGGGCTGTCGTTTGGAGCCTGGTCGGTGTCACCTCTTTCACATTGCTCTGGGCCTATTTTGCCCGCATCGAAGAAGCCGTTTCGGCCACTGGGCAGTTGGAACCCCAGGGAACTGTGCGAGATCTGCGCGTACCGATGAATGGTGTTGTCCGACAAGTCCACATCAAAGATGGCGAAAATGTTCAAAAAGATCAGTTGTTGTTGACGCTTGATAAAGAGACGGCGGAAGCTCAATTAGAATCACTCAAAAAAATTCGCCAAGCCCTTGTGTCAGAAACGATCTTCTACCGGAGCGAAATGGGTGCGCCGGTCTCTGCCGATCTCGATCCAGGAGTCGCCTACAGGATTCCGCCAGAAATGTTGGCTTTGACCAAAAGCCGGAACGCCTTGGCCGCTGAAAATGCTTTGTATCGGGTACAGTTGACTGGTTCTAGCTCTGGCGTAAATCTTTCCCCAGAGCAGCAATTACGGTTGCAATCGAATTTGGCAGAATCGCGATCGCGGCAACTGTCGGATCAGTTAGAAACGCAAAAGTTAGAGCGGCAATTGGCTCAATCGGTCGTGCAACTTCAAACCGCACGGGAAATTTTTAAAATTAACGAAGGAATCTTTAGAGATCTGGCGACTGTGGCCAAAGAAGGGGGTGTGCCCCGCATCCAGTATTTGCGCCAAGAACAGGAAGTGAAAAACAGTCAGGCGCGGGCAGAACAGTTGCAGGAAGAAGTCGGTCGATTGAAAGTGGCGATCGCCCAGTCGCAGCAAAAAGTGCAAAATACCGTGGCGCTCTCCCAAGCCGATTTACTAGCCAAAATCTCGACCAATGATAAAGCGATCGCCGAAATTGACAGTCAACTCAACAAAGCGATCGTGGAAAATGAAAAGAAAATTGCCGAGTTAAACAGCCAAATCAAACAAACAGAACAAACCCTGAAATATCAAGTGGTTAAAGCGCCTGTGGATGGCACCGTGTTTGACCTCAAAGCGACTGGCCCTGGCTTTGTTGCCACGACCAATGAACCTGTGCTCAAGGTAGTACCCAAGGATGGTTTAACCGTTGAGGTTTATGTGCCTAACAAAGATATTGGGTTTATTAAACCGGACTTGCCTGTTGATGTTCGAGTCGATTCTTTTCCCTTTAGCGAATTCGGTGATTTGAAGGGTAAAGTGGTATCGATTGGTTCCGATGCGCTGCCACCCACTCAGGTCAGGCCGTTCTATAGTTTTCCGGTCAAAATTCAGTTGGATTCGCAATCCCTCAAATCTGGCGATCGCGATTTGCGGTTGCAGTCGGGGATGTCGGTCAGTGCGAATATCATCATCCGCGATCGCTCAGTCCTGAGTCTATTTACCGATGGCTTCTCACAGAAAATAGATTCGTTTAAATCTGTACGCTAACATCAGTTTTATTTGTCTCACAGATGAGTCAGGCATGAGTCAGGGATAAGTTGCAGCGGCGGGCATAGCCCAAGTTTTTGGGATTCCCTTGCACATCTTGCCCATGCCCTAAATTCATCCAACCAAGGCGAAACTCCAACCCCCTCAAACCGGGCGTTGCCACCGGCGCAAACTGGGCAGCAAATAATCCGTCAGGGTCAAGGCATCGACCCCCAATTCTGTGCGTTCCTGAGCGGCGAGAATCCCTGCTTGGGCGTGCCACCCGGCCCCCGCCTGCACCGTATCCAACAAGCCTGCCCCTGGTGCCGCTTTCCAGGCTTGCGCCACCAGCCCCCCCAATAGACCTGTCAACACATCACCGCTGCCACCGCGCGCCAGGGCCGGAGTGCTTTCAGGATTGATCCAGGTCGTGGCACCATCGGCAATGGCAACTCTGGCTCCTTTTAACAGCACGATCGCCCCGGTTCGGGCCGCAGCGTGTTGCACTGCTAAAATCCGACACTCACAATCCGTTAAGTCAGGAAAAAGGCGCTGGAACTCACCGGGATGGGGAGTCAAAACCGTGGGGGCGGCGCGTTCGGCCAACAGGTCAACCCAATGGTGTGCCGCCAACATTCCCAGCCCATCCGCATCCAAGACCAGGGGCACAGAACTCGCCAACACCGCCCGGAGTAGCGAGTCTGGTTCCAGGCTCAAACCGGGGCCACAGGCGATCGCCCCATAGCGGGTAAAATCGAGCGCCTCAGGCAATTGGGCGATCGCGCCGGATGCTGTTTCTGGGCAACCTACCACCAGAGCTTCGGGTAACTGACTGGTCAAAATGGGCTTCAGCGATTCTGGGGCGGCGATCGTCACCATGCCCACACCGCTGGCCCTTGCCCCCAATGCCGCCAGGATGACCGCCCCACTATATTGGCGCGATCCCGCAATCAACAATAAATGGCCCTGAGTGTATTTGTGGGCGGTGGGCGATCGCCGGAGGGGTAAATGGGCGATCGCCGTAGCAGCGGTGATGCGGCGGCAAGCTGGATTTACCCCCAAAATGGCCTGAATATCCGCCACAGGCAAATCAAAATCAATCAATTCTGCTTGCCCCACCCAAGCCAACGCCCCATCTTGCAACAACCCTTGTTTCCACAACCCCAAACACAACGTTTGGGTCGCCCGCAGCGCAGTCCCCAAAACGGCTCCAGTATCGGTATGCACCCCGGAAGGCAAGTCAATACTCACCACCGGAATCGACCACTGATTTATCTGGTCAATTGTGACGGCAAGATCGCCAGTGAGCGATCGCTCCAGCCCAAAGCCAAATAGCCCATCCACCAACACATCACAATCCGCCAAAGCATCCCCACCCACCACGGGAATACCCAGGCGATCGCAGTATTGAGCATGGGCACTGGTCAACTCTTTCGCGTGGGCAAAGGGCTGAAACCGTTTGACCTGATAGCCGCGCAACTGTAGCTCACGGGCCACCACCAACGCATCCCCGCCATTGTGGCCGGGGCCAACCAAAACCCCCACCCGCAACCCTTCCCGCCACGGATACAAGTCAACAATTCGGCGCGTAATCAGCCCCGCCACTTTTTCCATCAATGCCGCCACCGGCATCCCCGCTGCAAACACCCGCCCCTCAATCTGGCGCATCTGCTCAGCAGTCACCACAACGGATTGCAGAAACTCTTGGCGCGAACTCCCACTGTTCACCACGGGTTGCCTTCTCCAGGTTTACCGGGCATAGTAAACCCGTGCATCCATTCCCCCCGATCGCAAATAGCGGCTGACGCTCTCCGCTTCGCCCTCATTCAAAATCGGCCCCACGGCAAGATGTGGCCCCAGAGGTGCGCGTTTGGCCTGGATCGATTCGGGTTTAACGCCCATGCCGATCATTTTATTTGCAATGGTGTTGAACTCCTCAGGCCGCGTTGGCACCACCACCTGAAAATGCGATCCCTGGTAAGCTGGCGCGGTATTTCCCACCGGATTCAGCCCCGCCCCCAACGCCAACTCGCCCCCCCCTTCGCTGCTCAGCACTTGGGCCGCAATCCCTTGTTGGGCCAGCCCTTTGACTTGTTGCAGTGCTTCTCCCTGAGAGGCATAATCCCCTACATAAATCACGGGATTGCCTTGCATCGACTGAAATGCCGCAGTGGGTACAGTCTGTTGGATTTGTTGCAGCAAATAGGGACTGTTTCCATTGACCACCACGCGATACACCGTCGATTGATAAGACGGCGCGTAGGGAGTCGGCGCGATCGCTGGTGGCGGCATCATTCCCGGCAATCCCACCCCGGCCCCACCCGCCTCAATGGGGGGCATTTGCATATTCACAGCGGGAAAGGACGCAGCCCCTTGTGGCGGGGCCACCGGAGCCAAACTGGGTAATTCGTCGCCGCCAATCCCAGGAGGCGGTGGCAATGCTTGTTGAGCGCCAACGGCTGGCACGACACAGACCGGAGCCGCGATCGCCAGCCCCAGGCCAAACCAAAACCGATATCCCAATCTGCGAACGATGAACTTGTCATGAGCAGCAACCATGCAGCAAACCCCACATCATCGAGTCTTCTGGAAAGCCATGTTACACGCAGAATTTCAAGATGACGCAGTTTTCTATAGGCTGGAGAATGGAGCGCGATCGCCGCTTCCCTCAGCAGGATAATTCCACCAGATTCATTCATTTCGGCTCACTCAAATTGCTTGGCGATCGCAATCCTTCACCCGTTCACTGTGGATTAAACAGCCAGAATTAGCGCGATCGCCAAATAGCTCTACACCGGGCATGAGAAAATAAAAACTATACTAAAATCACCAACAAACCAACCCCAAAAAATTCCTAACCAGGAAAAGAATAATGCTAAAAAAACAAGCCCGTTTCTTGCGTTATCGGCTTCTTCCCCTAGTCTTGAGTCCCATTATTCTCGGTTCGCAGATCCTCGGCCTCAACGCCCAAACACCCCCACCCAATCCGCAGCGATTTCAGGCAGAAATTAAGCGTTTTGTGCAGTGGGATCAAAAAAACAGTCCACCGAAACACGCGATTCTCTTTGTTGGCAGTTCCAGCATTACCCTATGGGATACAGCGACGGCCTTTCCTGGCCTAACGGTGATCAACCGGGGGTTTGGTGGCTCACAAATTCCCGATATCACCTACTATTACGACCAAGTTGTTAAGCCGTATCAACCAGCTAAGATTGTTTTCTATGCTGGTGAAAATGACATTGCTTCCGGCCAAACCATTGAGCAGCTATTGCAAAGTTTTAAAGTTTTTCTTGAAAAAGTCGATCGCGATTTTCCCGGTACACCCGTTTTTTACTTAGCGATTAAACCAAGCTTGCTGCGGTGGACAATGTGGCCTAAGTTAGACAAGGCAAATACAGAAATCAGGCAATTCATTGCTACTAAACCCAATTTATATTACGTTGATACGGCCTCAGTTTTGCTCAATGGTACGACAAAACCCAGTGTTACTTTGTTCAAAGAAGATGGCTTACATCTCAGTGAATCGGGTTATCAACGCTGGCAAAAAGTGTTACTTCCTTATCTCGAAAAAGAATAAGATTATTCCAAGCGTAGGGGAGCGTGTCACTTTTGTAGCCCTCACCCTAAATCCCTCTCCCTGGGGTAGAGGGACTTCCGATCCTTCTCCCCTTCTCCCTGGGGAGAAGGGGCTGGGGGATGAGGGCAATTTGTAACGGTGCCATCCTCCCAATCGTCGCCCCGCGATCGCCACCCAAATGCCCAAGTTCAAATCGGCTAAAGGTGCTCAAAATTCGCTATGGTACTGGCAGCAGTCACAGCAGGTAGGTTATGAACGTTGGATTTGTGGGCACGGGGTTAATGGGATTGCCGATGGCACACCGAGTTTTGGCCGCAAATTTCTCGCTGATGGCCTACAACCGCACCCCAGAAAAGCTAGAAGCCTTACGCACCGCTGGGGCCGCGATCGCCCAAACCCCGGCAGAACTTGTCCACAAGGCTGACTGCATCATTTTGATGTTAACCAACGCCCCCGCCATTCATAGCACCATTTTGAGCGCCGATAGTCGGGCGGGGCTGGCGGGCAAAACCGTGATTCAAATGGGAACGATCGCGCCCGCCGAAAGCCAAGAGATTGAGCAACAAATCGGCGCAGCGGGGGGCCATTACCTGGAAGCGCCCGTCTTAGGCAGTATCCCCGAAGCCCAGGCTGGCACGCTATTGGTCATGGTGGGGGCAACGCCAGAGCAATTTCAGCAGTGGCAACCCCTCCTACGCTGCTTTGGCCCAGAACCTCGGTTGATCGGCCCAGTTGGAACTGCCGCCGCCATCAAACTAGCCCTGAATCAACTCATTGGCTCATTGACGGCAGCCTTTGCGACCAGCTTGGGTTTTGTGGAACAGCAAGGAGCTGATGTAGAGGTATTTATGGCGATTTTGCGGGCCAGTGCCTTGTACGCGCCGACCTTCGACAAAAAGCTGCAACGGATGCGCGATCGCAATTTTGCCAATCCCAACTTTCCCATCAAGCACTTGCTCAAAGACGTAGATTTATTCCTGCAAGCCGCCGCCACGTTAGCCTTGGATGCCGCCATGCCCACTGCCGTGCAAAGCATTCTGACCCAAGCCCTGCAACAAGGGTTAGCCGATACCGATTACAGCAGTTTGTATGCCGCGATCGCCCCAGCACCAGACCCTAAACCGGCAACCGATTGATATTGGAATTTGACCCAATCACCACGATCGCCGTGCCCCGTTCCAGGCGCTTGTTGGGCGGCGGGTTAATCTCAAACTTGTCATCGTGGCTGACCGCCAGCAAGTTTACCCCGTAGGAACTCCGGAGCCGCAGTTCAGCGATCGTCTTGCCATCAAACTGATCCGGCACAATCACTTCTACAATGCTGTTATCGGGATCAAGCTCAAAGCGATCCAAAATACCAGGCCGAGTCAACGATTGGGCCAGGGCACAGCCACACTCATGCTCCGGAAAAACAACATGATCCGCGCCAATCTTTTTCAGCAGTTTCATGTGAATTTCAGACGATGCTTTGGCCACCACATGGGGCACGCCGCCCTCTTTCACATTCAGCGTGGTGATGATGCTCTCCTGCACGTAGTTGCCGATCGCAATGATGACCGTATCCTGCTCAAAAACACCGGCTTCCCGGAGAGCCATTGGGTTCGTGGAATCCAGTTGCCGCGCGTGGGGCGCAATCTCATCTGCCAACACCTGCGCCACGCGAGACTCATCCGAATCCACACACAGCACATCGTACCCATGCCGAGTCAAGGTTGCTGCAACAGCGCGACCAAAGCGGCCTAACCCAATGACGGCAAACTGCTTATTTTTGGCTTGCCCACGGAGATTATGAAAAAAGCTTAGGGATGACAGATTGACCAATGCAACTTCAGCACAGCGCCCTTGGCACGGGGATATGCTGCCTCCAAAGGATAGGGGTGTGTTTATGCCAAAGCATATTTATTCAACTTAACAGAGTTCGGCCTGCTTGCGAGTGGGCAAATGATAGATTTTGGACACTCCCCAACTGCCAACCCCAACCGCCACCCCTGGAGTTTACCCAATGAGCAAGTTTTCTTCGGGATAGCGGACAAAACTAGGTTTGGGATCGCCCACGATCGCCGCCATCAGCAGCAATACGCCGACCCGCCCGATATACATCGTGGCGACCAACACCAGTTTGGCAAAGATGGAAAATTGCCCGTCCAATGTAATCCCCGTCGAAAGGCCAACCGTCGCAAAAGCCGAAACGACTTCAAACAAAATCTGGATAAAGTTAAACTCTGGGTCAGAAATCGTAATTAAAATTGTGGCGCACACAACGGTGGTCATCGACCCCATCGCCACACCAACGGATTTCAGCACCAAACTCATAGGAATTTGCCGTTTATACATCTGCACTTCTTCCCGTCCCCGCAGAATCGATTTGGTGCAACTGGTCAAGATGCGTAGGGTGGTGGTTTTGATGCCGCCGCCCGTCCCCCCCGGACTTGCGCCGACAAACATGAGCGCAATGGTGATAAACAGGCCCGCCGGGGTCATTTTGCCAATATCAATGCTGTTGAAGCCAGCGGTGCGGGTGGTGACGGATTGAAACCAGGCGGTGAGGACGCGATCGCCAAAGTTCAGGGGGTTGAGCGTTGCCTCATTTTGGGCTTCGACCATGAAAAAGGCGATCGTCCCAACGCCAAGCAAAAGTAAAGTCGTGCTGGTGGCAACTTTGAAGTTCAGCGACACAATCATTTGCCGGGGTTCCCGCAGGATACGCTCCCGCAGCCACAGATACATCTCGAAGATGGTTTCGTAGCCAATGCCGCCAAAAATAATCAGGGCCGGAATCACGAGATTAATCAAAGGGGAGGCCTGAAACCGAACCAAGCTATCGGAAAATAAGCTGAACCCGGCATTGTTCCAGGCGCTAATGCTGTGAAATAGAGACAGCCACAAGCCGCGATCGAACCCAAAGGTGGGGGCAAAGACAAACAGCATCAGCAACGCCCCAGTAATCTCAAAAATGAGGGTGGTGGCAATGATCGATCGCACCAGTTGCGCCACCCCTTGAATCCCGCTGCGATCGAGGGCTTGCTGAATGGCCACCTTGTCTTTGAGGCCCATGCGCCGCCCCAAAACGAGCAACAGAAACGTGGTAGCCGTCATGTATCCCAGGCCGCCAATTTGAACCAACGCCAGAATACACAATTGACCAAAGGGAGAAAAGTAAGTGCCCGTGTCTACCACAATATGGCCCGTCACACAGACGGCAGAGGTGGAAGTGAACAGAGCCACAATGATGTGATTCCAGTCCCAAGTGGTGGGCATGGTGGCCACAGGCAGGGAGAGCAGCAGAGTGCCAAAGAGGATGACGGCCAGAAAGCCGATGCAAATCGTGCGAGAGACGGTCATGGGCGATCGCCAGAGGGCGCGAGAAGTGATGTTAAATGCTCTCTTATTTAACCATTCCTCAGGCAATTCCCCGATTGGCCTGGGCTAAAACTTCTCCTGTGATCAGAGGCTTGGGAGAAACTGGGCGATCGCGCTTAGTCCTGCCGCGCCCAATCAGCAGCTAGACCCTAAGCTGGCAACATGGCCACTTTGATCGCAAAAATGTGCCGCAACACCTCTTCCACCACCTTGTCTGGAGTAGAAGCGCCAGAGGTTACACCAATCGTGATGGGGCCATCTGGAAGCCAGGGAGTTTGCACAACCAGGTCATCATGCAGGGGTTTGTGTTCCACTTGGTTGCCGGGGCCAATGCGGGCGGCGCTGTCGATGTGGTAGGAAGGGATGCCCCGCTCGATCGCAATTTCTTGCAAATGAGTGGTGTTAGAAGAGTTGTACCCGCCGATGACCACCATCAGATCTACCGTTCCTTTGACAAGATCAAACATGGCATCTTGACGCTCTTGGGTCGCATCACAAATGGTGTTGAAGCTGAGAAAGTGTTCGTTCAGGCGATCGGGGCCATATTTTTGCATCATTGTGCGTTCCAAGAGTTTGCCGATCTGCTCGGTTTCGCCCTTGAGCATGGTGGTTTGGTTGGCGATGCCAATTCGTTCCAGGTCGCGATCGGGATCAAAGCCGACGGAATGGGCCTTGCGAAACTTGGTCAAAAATTCCTCGCGATCGCCCCCGTGCAAAATGTAATTCGCCACATACTCCGCTTCTTGCAAATTCAACACAACCAGGTAAGTCCCCGCAAACGAACTGGTGGCGATCGTTTCTTCGTGGTTGTATTTGCCGTGAATAATCGAGGTATGGCTGCCCTTCTTGTGCTTCTCCACGGTATTCCACACTTTCGACACCCAAGGGCAGGTCGTATCCACAATGGTGCAGCCCTGGTCATTGAGATATTGCATTTCCTGCACACTGGCCCCAAAGGCTGGGAGAATCACCACATCACCGCTGCCAATGCCCGAAAAATCCTTGTTGCCTGCAATCACTGGGACAAACTGCACGTCCATTTCCCGCAGGCGTTGGTTGACGGAGGGGTTATGGATAATTTCGTTCGTGATCCAAATGCGCTCGGTTGGGAAATGGGTGCGGGTTTCGTAGGCCATTGCCACTGCCCGCTCAACCCCCCAACAAAAGCCAAAGGCTTCGGCCAACCGAATCGTGACTTGTCCTTCGGTGTAGACGTACTGTTGCGCGCGAATGTGTTGAATCAGCGAACTCTGATATTCAGATTGCATTTGCCCCGACACCGCTTCATCGTGCCCAAAGCCCTTGCGATGGTAATTCTGCGAACTGTTGAGCGATCGCTTAAATGCTTTCGTATCCATGCCGCTTGAGTCCTCAAACTTCAATCTCTACACCTTTTCTCAATCATACGGGTTCCTGGGCGAGCAGTTGGGGCTTTTCCTGGGATTAACTGCGCCCAGCCTTGCTCTAGACAATCTTTACATTTGATCAGAGCAAAATATAATAAGAGCTGTTGAGCGTGTGCTACCGCCGTTGCCTAGCGGCTTCAACCCTGGGGATGGGAAACTTGAGCGGTTTGCGGGTAGACATGGTGACGTAATTATGCTGCTTTTCCTGTTAGATTCGGCTATAATGTCGCACAAATAGCGTCTCGTGTCGAACTCTATTCGCAGAGCATTGTCTCCGTCTAGGTTTGCTCGGAGGTCGTTCCCACAAGATATGGTTTGGAGAAAAGTGTGACTATCTACATCGGTAATCTATCTTTCCAGGCGGAAGAAGAAGACATTCGGGAGGTTTTTTCCGAGTACGGCGCAGTCAAGCGGGTTAGTTTGCCGACTGACCGAGAAACAGGCCGGAAGCGCGGATTTGCATTTGTGGACATGGAAAATGACGCAGATGAAGATAAAGCGATCGCGGAACTAGACGGCGCTGAGTGGCTTGGGCGAGAACTGAAGGTCAACAAAGCCAAGCCACGGGAGACAATGCGAAGAAGTTAATTGACCTGATCCCCATTGCGGGAGTTGCCGCCTTGTTTTGCCCATCCTTTTGTTGCCTGGAACCGTGAGCGCAGTTTTTCCCAGTTTGGCGACAGTCACTCGCCACAAATGACTAGGATACTGACCGCGATCGCCGTCTGGGGTCTACGAAGGGGTGGGCATATTTAGTTTTTTAATGAGTCTTTCAAGCAAAGTTGATGGGATCTGAACCCGCACTCAAGGTTGATCAGCCAGCCATTCTAGGATTTGATCCGGGCCGCCAAAAGTGCGGTTTAGCCGTGATGCAAGTTGCGCGATCGCTGCGCTTTCATGAAGTCGTTGCGGCCGACCAGGCGATCGCCACCATTCAAACCTTGCAGCAAGAGTTTCCCATTTCGCTCCTGGTGATGGGCAATCAAACCTCTTCTGGCGAGTGGCGACAACGGCTGACCGAGGAATTATCGCCCCCCCTGCGGATTGTGTTGGTGGATGAGCGCAACAGTTCCCTGGAAGCCCGCGATCGCTACTGGCAAATGTATCCACCGACCGGACTGGCCCAATTAATGCCCCAAGCGTTACGCAGCATTCCCCGCCCCATCGACGATATTGTGGCGATTTTGCTCATTGAGCGTTACCTACAGCAACTCGTGGAATGAGTTTGTGGCACAAGTTTAACCGCAAGCCTCAGACGTGGCAGCGTCACACTTCACCGCGAATCGTAAACGAATAATCCCCACCGGGTTCTAATTGGTAATCCCGTTGTTCCAAAAACCGCCCCAAGGGTTCTTTGATCAACGCACGGCCCAAGGAGGGTTCTACGGACAATTCCCCCCGCCGAAAACACCACTCAAACTGCCACTCAAATTGGTTAGCTCGAACTTCGCCAGCGATCGTGCCCTGTTGCCAGCTTTGCTGAGTGATGCGGACATAGGCGGTGGTCTGCGGTAATCGGTTAGAAGCCACGAGCACTGAACATTAAACGGCAAGGTTAGTAAGAGGCAGCTTTAGCTAACTGGGCATCTGGCTCAAAGACCCACAAAATCAACCCTTTTTGCACTTGGGTTAACACAACCAGGTTGCCGTGGGACATCGATCGCTCCGCCGCGCGTTGGGCCGCATCCATACTGGGATAAAACCTAACATAACTATAGAGTTTGCCGCCAAACAAAATTGCACCGACGGGTTTGGGATAGTCGGGTAGCAGGATATGGCAATTGCGGACGGATTTGCCGTTGATCACAGGGATCGCAGGATTAAGCTTGCCGGACTGGCCCAAAGACTGCATAGAGTTTGCCATAAAGTTCCAGTGTTTTGATTCAACTATTAAAGAGCAAGGCAACAGAAGCGATCAAAAAGCTTGGGCTTGAGGTTGCCCAGGGGCTGTAACCGTTCTTGGTAAGGGCGATCGCGCTGGGCCAGTTGCCTGCTGCTGGCCAACGCACAAAAGCGGGGCAATATCCTTGGGCGACATCCTTGTTAGCCATTGCCAACTCTAACGGTCAGGGCCGCTGTATTTTCAGCCTACGGAGAGTTGCCCACTCCCAACAACAGTTGAAATACAGAAATTCTCAGGGTTTGCCGGGGGGCGATCGCTATTCGTCTGGAATTGTGCGGTTATTGTAGAGGCTCATTGCTTTTTCCACCCCTTGCCGGAGCGCGAATTCAATGGCATCCGCCGCCACCGGGATAACCTCCGCCATGATTTTGGCTTCCGGGGGCGCAAACTTACCTAAAACATGGGAAATCGTATCTTTTTCGCCAGTTGCCTGTTGGGCATTGCCAATGCCAATCCGCAAGCGCGGAAAGGTTTGAGTGCCCAGGTGCGCGATCGCCGACTTCATCCCATTATGGCCCCCTGCTGACCCCGACAGGCGCATTCGCAGTTTGCCCACCGGGAGATCCATATCGTCATACACCACCAACACCGACTCCGGCGGCAACTTGTACCAATCCAGCACCGCCCGCATCGCCTGCCCCGAATTGTTCATGTAAGTGGTGGGTTTGAGCAACCGCAGCTTGCTCCCGCCGGGACCAAGCCCCTCTCCCACAATCCCTTTAAATTTCTTTTGCTCGGTCAAACTGATTTGCCAGCGTTGGGCCAACACATCAACAAGCTCAAACCCCACGTTATGGCGAGTGCGATCGTATTTTGGGCCAGGATTGCCCAAGCCGACAATCAGTTGGGGGATAACGGGGGCCAGGGTTGGGTTTTCCGGTTTGCTTTGGGGTTCAGCCCGCATAATGGTTGCCAGTAAAAGGGGATGGTTGCCAACGCAGGAAGCAGGTGGTGCCCTGGTGTTGGGTGATGACTGCGCCTAACCGATTGTAAAAGCTTAAGCCCCGCAGATTACGGGCATCGGCGGTCCAGGCCAGGTGGGAACAGTGGTGAGTGTGGGCGATCGCGGCCAGGTGAGCCATCAATGCGGCCCCAACCCCCTGGCTACGGTGATCAGCATTGACATATAAGTCATCCAGCCACAGGCTGGGCTGGCCCGCAAAGGAGGAGTAGCGAAAGTAATAGAGAGCAAAACCAACTGCGCGATCGCCCTGCTCTGCAAACAGCGCATAGGCAAAGGGGTGGGCACCAAATAAAGTGTGGCGGAGTTTTTCCACTGAGGTTTGCACCGTGCCAGTGAAGGCTCCGATCGCCCGGTCAAAAGCCGCTTTTTGCTCAATAAATTGCAACACCTGAGCCACATCATCAATTGTCGCCGGACGAACTACGATCGCCACAACCCCACTCGCCTCCTTAGCCCTGCCCCCTAGCCCGTGGCGCGATCGCCCGGTTAAGAATTAGCCGTTTCCGACGGGGTAGAACTGGCTGGCACCGTTTCACCCTCAATCACGGTCGCTTCCGTCGCTGGTGCATTGTCAGCCGCCGCTTTCAACGCCGCTTGGGGAGGATCTTCCAGCTTGGCTTCCATCGGCTCTTTCACGGTCTTCTCCAGTTGCGCCGCTTCTTTCTTAAACTCATTTTCAAACTCTTTCGACGCTTCTTGGAACCCGCGCAATGCCTTGCCTAAACTGCGGCCAATTTCCGGTAACTTCTTTGGCCCAAAAACAAGCAGCGCAATCACCAAAATGAGCGCCATTTCCGGTAATCCCATGCCAAAGATATTCATTGTGTGGCCTCCAAGTCAAACGGGGTTAAGCATGAAACATTCGGGGGAAAGGGCCGTCTGAGCAAGCATCAGTAACCCTCTCAAGATTTTTACTATGGCTAGTATTGTGAACTGGCGTTGGATGACGCTGGTTGGATTTACGGTGGCAGCAACCGGGGCTTCCCAAGCGGCGATCGCCAGTTCCCTGTTTGGGAAACAAGAAGTCGATCAAAATCGCTTTGCCGTCATCGCCTCTCCCTACGGCGGCAACCTGCATCAACTCCTGATTGTAAAGCAAATTAGCAATGCGCGGCGGTGTTGGAGTGAGAGCGGCACCAGTCCCACCGTCATCGATCCATTGTTAGTGCAGTTTGACTTTACCGATATTTGTGGCCGCAGCACCGATAGCAACGGCTATTCCATCCGGGTCGGCAACGACGACCAAAATTGGAAATACCGCTTACAAGTGCTTAAACAGGGAAACGATTTGCACCTACTCGCCTTTCCGACCAGCGATCGCACCGCACCAGCACTGCTGATTGGTCGCACACGGGGCTACACTCAAGGCTTTGCCAAGTTTGAGCTAGAACCCGGTTGGCGTGTCACCGAACGCACGTATCAAGGCAAAAACCTGGGCCACGTATACCTGACAAATGATGCCACCCTGGCCAGTTTGAATGCTGCCGCGATCGCCGCTCGTGGTAACGCCCTGCCCCCCGTCGCCAGCACCCCCACTCCACCCGCAGCCCCAGACCCCGCAATCCCCCCCACTCCACCCGTCGCCCCACCCACCGCGCAAGCTGCGCCCAAACCTGCGCCCACCGTGCAAGCTGCGCCCAAACCAGCACCCACGGCCAGCCAACCCGCCCCGCCCACGCCAGCCCCCAACCCCGCCCCCGAAACCGCTCAAAATCGGGCCACCAGTTGGTGGGAACGGATGTTCAAACGCTACTCCCCCCGCTACGAACAATTGCGCCCCGCCGCCCCAAGCGCCCCCGCCCCACCGCCCCGCGATTTTGTGGTGCCCACCGCCCCGCTACAATCCCAATAACTTGATTTCAGCAATGGGCGATCGCCCCTGCATGAAGGGTGCCCTACTCTACCGAAGACGTTTTCTGGTTCCAGGATTAAGCAAACAATTCCGCGATCGCGATGCTGAATCCGGGCAAAACGATCTGAGTGCTGACTATCGCTGAGTCGGTGAAAATCTGCCAACTAGCCTGGGTTGCAATCATGACCAGTTGGTTTTCTGGAAACAGTAGCCAGACTTCTTGACTACCCGATCGCAAATATTCCCGTGCCTTGTGGAATAACAACTCCGCTTTGTCATCGGGGGAAGCCACCTCCGCAACAAGCGGAAAACTCTGGGGCAAAATGGCTGGTCGTCCGTATTGCGCCAATAATTCTGGAGTCATATAAGCCACGTCGGGCCGCCGTTTTTGGCGATCGGTACGGCAAGGTGCTTCTGGATAGACCGCTCCACCACCAGAACTAAGACGAATGTAATCTCGCCAAGCAAACAGAACGTTACCTTGAACCGCTGCGTGATTTAATGTCATACCCGTTTTCTCGATTAGCACCCCGTCCACTTCTTCCATCCCTTCTGGCACTTCATCGTAGCGATCCAGGGGTAGCGGCGAAGCATCATAATCATAGTCATCTTCGGCCTCAAACTCAGTATCAGTGGGCGCGATCGCGGGATTCGGAGTCACCATACAGCACCGTGTAACTCAATGTATGTCTATTATGGAGGGTGCATTGTTGTGGTGGGGCACCTGTGAGCAATCTGGTTGAATCTCCCTCTTCTCCCCTGTCAGAAACCATTGAGGCGGCGATCGCCCGCTTACGCAGTCTGAGCCAAGTGAGTGTGCAACCGGGCTGGCGGTTTTGGGCCGGGGATTTGCCCGTGGCCGAGGCACTGAATCCGGCGCACTGGTCGAACTGGACGGAGGGCGCAGTCAACACCAAAGATCATCATCCCTGGGCCAAAGGGCGAGAAGTCCGATGGTTTGCCCGCCACATCACTGTTCCCGCCGCGCTTCAGGGCTATCCGTTGACGGGGATGGGCCTGCGGTTGGAGTTGCTGTGGTGGTCGGAAGAAACTCAGGTTTATGTCAATGGCCAACTGGTGCAAGAAGGCGATCTATTTGATTGTGCGCCGCGCATTTTGTTGAGTCCCGCTGTGCAACCGGGGGATACCTTTGCGATCGCGATTCGCCTGGTCAGCCCAATTCACGATGATGGCGCGTTGATGAAGTCCATTTGCCACTACGAAGCCATTGCCCCAGATGCGCCCCTGGAACCCGCTTTCATTGCCAACGAACTGGCCGTGCTCCATTCCTTTTTGGGGCAATTTCAACCCGATCAGTTGGAGATCTTAGCCACTGCGATCGCCCAACTCGATTGGGAGGCGCTGGAGGGCAACGGCCTGCGAGCAGATCATCCCTTCACGCGATCGCTCACCGCCCTCCGTCACAGCCTGCTGCCCTTGGCGAAACCCCTCAAACAGCGTCAGATCAAGCTATTGGGGCACGCCCATTTGGATATGGCTTGGCTCTGGAGTGTGCCCGAAACCTGGATCGCGGCGGAACACACCTTTCGCTCAGTGTTGAACCTGCAAGCCGACTTTCCCGAATTAACCTTCGCTCACACGACACCCGCATTGTACGAATGGATGGAGCAGCATCGTCCCGATGTGTTTGCCCAAATTCAAGAACAGGTCAAGGCGGGGAAATGGGAAATTGTCGCCGGATTTTGGATTGAACCCGAATTGAACTTGATCAGCGGGGAATCCATTGTGCGGCAGGTGTTGTACGGTCAGCGATACATTCAGGAAAAATTTGGCCAACTCTGCGCGATCGCCTGGGTGCCCGATACCTTTGGGTTTACCTGGCAAGTGCCCCAAATTTTGAAGCAAGGCGGCGTGGACTACTTTGTTACCCAAAAACTGCGCTGGAACGACACAACCAAGTTTCCCCACGAAGTCTTTTGGTGGCAAGCGCCCGACGGCACCCGAATTCTCAGCCTGATGTCGGCCCCAATCGGCGAGTTTATTACCCCAGTAAAAATGGCGAACTTTACCTGGGAGTTGGAGCAGAAAACCGGATTGCAAACGGCGCTCTGGCTCCCCGGTGTGGGCGATCATGGCGGTGGCCCCACCCGCGATATGGTGGAAGTGGCGCAACGATGGCAGCGATCGCCCTTTTTCCCAACAATGGAATTTGGCACGGCGCTGGACTATTTGCAGGAAATCAGCCAGCAGGAGGCAGTAAGCAGCAAGCAAAGAACCGCATCAGAGACAGAAGCCAGAACGCCGAAGGCAGAAAGTGAAATTCTCAACTCAACCCTCAGCCCTCAACCCTCACCCTTCCCCGTCTGGAATTCTGAGCTTTATCTGGAATATCATCGCGGCTGCTACACCACCCACGCCGACCAAAAGCAGAGTAATCGGCAGGCAGAAAATTTGCTGTACGAAGCAGAATTGTGGTCAGCCTTAGCGGCGATCGCCACGGGCCACCCCTATCCCAAAGCCGAGCTAGAAACCCTGTGGAAACACACCCTCTTTAACCAGTTTCACGATATTTTGCCCGGTTCCTCGATCCAGCCTGTGTTTGAGGAAGCCAACCAAGTCTGGCAAACCGTGCATGAGCAGTGTGCAGAGCTGATTGAGCAAGCCTTACAGGCGATCGCGGCCCACATCACCTTACCCGCACCGCCCCATCCAGAGGCCACGCCGTTCCTCGTCTTCAATGCTTTGAACTGGTCGCGATCGCACCTTGTTTCTCTGCGACTGCCCCAAGAAACTGCGCTGCTGGCCGTCTGGGATGAGGCGCACCAGTCCGTTGCCGTTGAGGCGATCGAGCCAGTTGATTGGATCTTTCAAGCGGCTGATATTCCCCCCATTGGCTATCGGCTGTTCTGGCTGCACACTGGGCCAAAAACCCCCGTCGCCAAACAGCGCGATCGCTTCTCGCCAATTTTAGAAAACGAGTTTTTGCGCGTCGAGTTTGATGCCAACACCAGCCAACTCACACAGATTTACGACAAAGTGAACCAGCGAGAGCTGTTGACCGGCCCCCCGCCCCACCTACAAGCCTTTCGCGACAGTGGCCAATACTGGGATGCGTGGAACATTGACCCCAATTACGCCCAACACCCGTTATCGGTGACAACTCATATCGCCGGGGGAAGCCACAATCCGCTAGTGACTGAAGTTGCAACGTTACACAAACTTGGAGCTTCCCGCCTGTTTCAAACCTATCGCCTGGAAGCCGGATCGCCCCTGCTCAAAATTGAAATACGGGCGCTTTGGAACGAACGCCACACCTTATTAAAAACAGCTTGGCCCCTCAATCTGGAGGCTGATTTTGCCACCTATGAGATTCCCTGTGGCGCGATCGCCCGGACAACCCGCCCCCAAACCGCCGCAGAAGAAGCCCAATGGGAAGTTCCGGCGCTGCGGTGGGCCGACCTGAGCGATGGGGCATATGGAGTGAGTTTGCTCAACGATTGCAAATATGGCTACGATGCCCAACCCAATCAATTACGCTTAACCTTGCTGCGCGGTTCCGAGTGGCCTGATCCGGCCGCCGATCTGGGCGAACACCACTTTACCTATGCGCTGTATCCCCACGGGGGCACCTGGCAACAAGCTCACACTGTCCGGCAGGGCTATGAACTCAATTTGCCGCCGCGCACCCTACACCCCGCGATCGCCCCTCCCACCACTGGGGGCACCCTGCCGCCAACCAGTTCGCTCCTCGACTTGGGTGCCGAAAACCTCGTGCTGATGGCATTGAAGCAAGCAGAAGACTCGGAACATGAATGGATTTTGCGCTGCTATGAGTGTCATGGGCAACCCGCCAAATTGCAATTGCAGAGTGGCCTGAGATTTAGGATTCAAGCAGTCGTAGACGGGCTAGAGCGATCGCCCTCCCCAGACCCCACCGAACCAGCACCAAAAAACCAGGAACAAACCCTACCGATCCGCCCCTGGCAAATTGTCACTATTAAACTTTCAACCCCGTAATCGGCTAGTCTTCGTGGTCTTCAAAAGGGTCATCCAACTGCTTGGAGGGTGGCCCAAAAGCAGTGTAGACAGCGTATCCCGTCAAACCAACGAGGATCGCCAGAATAGAAATGTTAAGAGCTATTGCAGGTTCCATATGCGTGAATAATAAGAGTCCCTTACCATCTATACTAAGTTACAAATGTAAACAATGTCTGTAGAGATTCTCATTTAAGGAGACCCATGGCACAGCGGACTCGGTTGGGTGATGTTCTGAAGCCCTTAAACTCTGAATACGGGAAGGTCGTTCCTGGTTGGGGTACTACCCCGTTAATGGCAGTTTTTATGGGATTGTTTTTTGTCTTCCTATTAATCATCCTGCAAATTTATAACTCTTCACTGATTTTGAATGACTTTACAGTTGATCCCAGAAGCGTGGGTCTGTAAGTCAGGATTTAATCAGTTTTGATAACCAACGTTTTTACCCCGGTCTGAGCCGGGGTTTTTTATTGGAATCAGACAAGGACAGATTGGGGCGATCGCAACCCGGCCCTCGGCCACGCTGAACTACCCCATCCCCATCACTTCATAACCCGCATCGACATAGATAATTTGGCCCGTAATGCCGCTAGCCAAATCGCTACACAAAAAGGCTGCCGTATTCCCCACCTCTGTCTGGGTCACAGTGCGCCGCAACGGGGCCACCGCTTCAACGTGGTGCATCATATCGAGAATGCCGCCCACTGCCGAAGAAGCCAGCGTGCGAATGGGGCCAGCGGAAATGCCATTGACTCGAATATTTTGGGGGCCAAGGTCAGAAGCCAGGTAGCGCACATTCATTTCCAGCGCTGCCTTTGCAATCCCCATGACGTTGTAGTTAGGAATCACCCGCACCCCGCCGAGATAAGTCAATGTCACCACGCTACCGCCCTCAGTCATCAGGGGTTTGGCCGCAGCGCACAGTTTCACCAGCGAATAGGCACTGATATCCAAAGCCAGGGAAAAGCCAGCGCGGGAGGTATCGACAAAATCACCGGATAGGTCATCTTTGTTGGCAAAGGCAAGGCAGTGGATCAAAATATCAATGCGGCCCCATTTAGCCCCAATCGTGTCAAAGGTGGTTTGAATTTGGGCATCATCTTGCACGTTACAGGGCACAAATACGCTGGGGTTGAGGGGGGCCACCAGTTCAGCCACCTTTTTCTCCATTTTGCCTTTGTCGTCTGGCAAGTAAGTGACCCCGACGTTTGCGCCTGCTTTGTGAAGTTGTTGGGCGATGCCCCAGGCGATCGAGCGGTTGTTGGCGATCCCAGTTACCAGGGCGTTTTTTCCAGTCAGATCCAGCATAGCTATCCATTATTTAGAAGCAACTATCCATCATCTCAAAGATGGGGGCCAACAGATAGGTTGTCCTGACTGAACCCCAATTTGCTGGGCACTGGGGAGGGGCAAAGCTAACGAGGGATGGGGCGATCGCGGCAATTGAATTTACCGGAAGAATTCGTTCATTTTGCCCAAGGGCGGCTAATATACTGGTAATTCAGCCAGAAGACTGAGTCGTAAAAACACTAAATCAACTAAGTGCAGACTGGGAAATTTAGTGCTCAGACTTGGTGTAGGTTTATTGATACGAATCAATTATGTATCGACTGGTACAAAAATCACTCTGGAGTAGGTTTTAGTATTTTAAGTCACAGATTTTGTTAATTTTGTTAGCAATTCTTAGGTGAGCAGTGTCTAGGACTCCGAGTAAGGAAACATGGTCGTGACGCAAGATAAACCGCTAGCATCCGTCTTTCGGCAAATTGGTGGAGGTGCGTTTCCCCCCGTTGTCGAAACTTTTGAACGCGGAAAAACGATCTTTTTTCCTGGCGATCCGGCAGAACGGGTGTATTTTTTGATGCGGGGGGCCGTCAAGCTTTCGCGGGTGTACGAGGCGGGGGAGGAGATTACCGTAGCGTTGCTGCGGGAGAATAGTGTGTTTGGGGTGTTGTCGCTGATGACGGGGCACCGCTCCGATCGCTTCTACCATGCGGTGGCGTTTACGCCGGTGGAGCTACTCTCTATCCCCATTGAGCAGGTCGAAAAATCGCTGAAAGACAACCCCGAACTGTCGATGGTGCTGTTGCAAGGGTTGTCGTCCCGGATTTTGCAAACCGAGATGATGATTGAAACCCTGGCCCACCGGGATATGGGATCGCGGCTCGTCAGCTTTTTGCTGATTCTCTGTCGGGATTTTGGGGTGCCGACGCAAGATGGGATCACCATTGACCTGAAGCTGTCGCACCAGGCGATCGCTGAGGCGATCGGGTCAACCCGCGTCACGGTCACTCGCTTGTTGGGCGACCTGCGCCAAGACGACATGATCTCCATTCACAAGAAGAAAATTACTGTCCACAATCCCGTTACCTTGAGCCAACAATTCACCTAATAGCCCCAACGGCCCAGCTCCCACCACAGAATAAAATCCCGCCCCAAAGGGGTGACGAATGAGTAGCGGTATGGCATAGTCTTAAAGCAGTTCGGGTTTGTCATCGCTCCGTGGGTTTCTGATCCCCTTCACACGCCCCTCCCACCCGATCCACAACTATCGAAGCAGTGCGATAGGCTGGAGGGAACTGCCACACAGCAGAACAATTCAGTTATAGGCGTACCAAGGTGCTTGGGTGAGCGAGAGTGGGTTAATTCTAATTCTGGCGGTTTTGATCTTGGGTGGCATTATTGCGACGGTGGGCGATCGCATTGGCACCAAGGTTGGCAAAGCCCGCTTAAGCCTGTTCAATCTCAGACCACGCAATACCGCGACGTTGGTGACGATTTTGACCGGGGTGGTGGTTGCCGCATCAACGTTAGGCGTGTTGCTGGCAACGAGCGGCCCCCTGCGGAAAGGATTATTTGAGCTAGAGCGGATTCAACGGGACTTGCGCCGTACCCGCAGTTCGCTTGAGGCAATCAACCAAGAGTTGACAGTAGCACGGGGGCAAAAAGTCACCACTGAGGCAGAATTAGCGAAGACTCGCGCCGAACGTGCCCAAGCCCAAAAGTTGTTGACCGCAACGAATAAATCTTTGCAGCAAGCCTATGCCGATCGCGATCGGGCCAACACCATCCGCCAACAAGCCCAAGCTGAACTCAACATCAACCAGCAACAGTTAGCCGCCGTTTCCGCCCAGGCCACGGCCTTACGAACCAATATCAGCCAACTCCTAGCCGAACGGCAACGGGTGATTGCCCAAAGTGAAGAAGAAATCCGGGCCAAAAGCATCGAAATTCAAGCCAAAACAGCCGTCATTCAAGAACGAGAAAAACAAGTTCAAAACTTAGAAGCCCAGCAAGCATTTTTGGCCCGTGAGATTGCCCGCTTGGAACAGGTTGCCGAAGGCTTGCGCCTGGGCAACGTGGCCATTCAGCGGGGGCAGGTGTTATCGTCGGCGGTGCTCCGGGTGGAACAACCGCCCGCCGCTCAATCTGCGGTTGATCAATTACTGCGAGAGGCCAATCGCACCGCCAACCAACTGGCCCGACCGGGCAACGGCGACAAAGACCAGATTATTTTGATTACCAAGGCCAACGTTGAGCAGTTGGTCAACCAAATTGATGATGGGCAGGTGTATGTGGTGCGGGTGTTGGCGGCGGCAAATTACCTGACGGGCGAAACCCCCATCCAGGTGGTCACAGAAGCAGTGCAGAACCGGGTTTTGTTTGAGGCGGGTGAGATGGTAGCCTCCAGCAGTTTGAACCCTGGCGAAATGTCGGATGCTGAAATTCAACAACGCATCAATTTATTATTGGCGGCGGCAAGTTTCCGGGCGCGGCGCATTGGCATTTTGACGGACTCAGTGGAAATTGGGCGCGTCCAAAATTTGATTACATTTATCGAAAAGTTGAAGGCGTTCGATCGCCCCCTGGAAGTGAGAGCGATCGCGGCGGAACGCACCTACACGGCTGGCCCCCTCACCGTGCAGTTTGAGGCATTGGATCAGGGCGAAGTCGTCTTGCGATCGCAAACTTAAGCCCCTGCCCCTAACTCGCAGTTGGACTGGGTTGGCGCTCCTGTTCCTTCATGGCTTCAATGTTGGTGTGGTCTTCTAAATAATCCAGCAGTTTGAGGAAATCCGTGCGCGGGAGCGATCTCCCCCCCAACTCCCGAAAGGCCAGTTGTGGCTTCGCATTCTCGACAATGTGATACCCCCAATACAACAACTGCTTGCTGTACCGCACCGCCACAATATCAGGATCAATATAATGACACCGCTGATCATCCACCATCATGGCAATAAACTCTTGTTTCAGCAGATCATTCAAAATCCCATTCCGCCGTTCTTCCTCGCTGTGGTAGTTGTTGATTAACACAAACAATTCCGCCTGCTCATTTACCCGCCGAATCGCCGAAAACGTCCGCTTAATCACATCCGCATTTTTGTTAATGCCCAAGGGATTTAACGTCGTGGGAATGATGCAATAGTGAAACTTCCGCAAAAATTCTTCGGGGTTCGCATCATACTCTGGGCTACAATCACAAATCACAATCCGGGCTTCGGGATACTCGTCTTCGTTCCATTCCGTATAGTTCAGTACGGTGATCGTCGCCCCTAGCTGGCCCTTTGGCCCCGGCAAATACACCCCATCCCCCAACAACTTCCGCAGGTTGCTCTGGCGATCGAGGTCAATCAACACCACATCATAGCCATTCAGGGCAAAGGCTCCTGCCAGGTGGGCACTGATCGTCGTTTTGCCAACTCCCCCCTTGCAGGTAAACACGCCGACATAGGTGAGTTCTGGCCGCTGGGGCGGGGGCGGAATTTCGCCATCTTCCCAAATGATTTGGTTATCACGAAAACTGCCCAGTGCCACATCGATGATCTCCTCCGTCCGCATGAAGGTAAACACCGACGGCGTGAACCCAGAGGCCGAGATCAAAAACCCACGGGTAAACCGGGCTGACATGGGTTGCTCTAAAAAATCGATGAACCGCTCCAGTTGCCCCGCGTGAACTTTGGCCCGTTGATGCCGCACTTGCACGGCCACACAATCCCCATCGCGGGCTAGCTCAAAGTTGTAGCCTTTGGTGCCGGGGGGCGCAAGTTCCACTGTCCAGCCATCTTGTTCAAAAAGGCTGATCAGCACTTTTTCAAAATCAGATACCTGTTCAAACTGGGACATGGGGTTGGTTAACCGCAATCAGGCTGGGTTTAAAGATCGCTTTTAGAGATTAGCTCAAACCTGGACAAAGACAAAGGGCAAATGGTTCAATTCTGGCAATTTTGGCCCCGATCGCCCCCTGGTCGCTGGGTTGGCATGATACCTCGCCGCGATCGCCCCAGCCTGCCTCTACAATCAACAATAGACCGATGCGGGGTTTGTCTTCATGCAGCGCTATTTTCGGGTGTTACGACTTTTTTGGGCCACGGCGATCGCGGCCGAACTGGAATATCGCCTCAATTTCCTCATTGCCACCCTCACCAGCTTTGCGGGTCTGTTGGGTAGCCTCTTTGGCCTGTTCTTGTTCTATGGCAACGGCTACCAGTTTCAGCATTGGAGTTGGAATCAAGCCCTGATTGTGCTGGGGATTTTTACACTCCTGCAAGGCTTTTCCGGCACCTTCCTGGCCCCCAACCTCAATCGCATCGTCAAACATATCCAAAACGGCACCCTGGATTTTGTGCTGCTCAAGCCCATCAGTTCTCAATTTTGGCTCTCGACCCATACCATTTCCCCGTGGGGCTTGCCGGATCTGCTGTTTGGCATGGCGATCGTGGTGTATGCCGGAACCCAACTGGGCCTCCCCCTCACCAGCTATCTCCTGGGGATCATTCCCCTCAGTTTTGGCTTCGTCATCCTCTATAGCCTGTGGTTTATTCTGGGCGCATTGAGCATTTGGTTCGTCAAAATCTACAATGTAACCGAGGTTTTGCGCGGCTTGCTCGAAGCTGGCCGCTTCCCGATGGTGGCCTATCCAGCCGGATATCGGGTCTTTTTTACCTTTGTTGTGCCCGTTGCGTTTTTAACCACCATTCCCGCTGAGGTCATTTTGGGGCGGAGTGAACCCAGTTGGGTGCTTGGAGCCGCAGCCCTTGCCCTTGCCCTGTTGATCGGTGCTAACCGCTTTTGGCAGTTTGCCCTCCGCTTCTACACCAGCGCCTCTAGTTAGCAGAAAAATACCCATGACCCACCCACCCCTTGTTATCGCGACGTTTTATCAATTTGTCAGTTTGCCTGATTGCGCCGAGTGGCGATCGCCCCTGTTAGAACGCTGCCGCGCCCTCGATCTAAAAGGCACCATCTTGCTCGCCACAGAAGGCATTAATGGCACCATAGCCGGAACCCGCAGCGCGATCGACATACTCCTGGCCGAGCTACGCGCCGACCCCCGCTTGGCCAACCTAGAACACAAAGAAGCCCCCGCCACCCAGCCCCCGTTTGAGCGCATGAAAGTCAAACTCAAGCGCGAAATTGTCACCCTGGGCCAACCCGAAGCCAACCCCAGCCAGCAAGTCGGCACCTACGTCCCCCCCAAAGCCTGGAACGCCCTCATCTCCGACCCCGAAGTCATCGTCATCGACACCCGCAACGAGTACGAAGTCAGCATCGGTACCTTTCAAAACGCCATCAATCCCCACACCACCTCATTCCGCGAATTTCCGCAATACGTCCAAACCCACCTCAACCCCCAACGCCATCCCAAAGTCGCCATGTTTTGTACCGGCGGCATCCGTTGCGAAAAAGCCTCTGCGTACCTGTTGCACCACGGCTTTCAAGCGGTTTATCACCTCCAAGGCGGCATTTTGAAATATCTAGAAGAAGTGCCCGCCAACGAAAGCCTGTGGCAAGGGGAATGCTTTGTGTTCGACGATCGCGTGGCCGTGGGGCATGGCCTCGAACCTGGCTCCTATGACCTATGTGCCGCGTGCGGCCATCCAATTTCCGACGCAGACAAAACCTCACCCCATTATGAGTTTGGAATTTGCTGCCCCCATTGTTATCCCGATCTCACACCCGAAAAACGCGCCAAACAAGAAGCCCGCAAACAACACCTGAACCCAATGCAAAAGTAGGGGCCATTTGATCTTAGTTAGGACTTAACTTGAATTTCACAGCGATTTTCTCTGTATCTATAATCCTGCTTGAGTGATTGCAATGGTTAAATTCTCAGTTAAATTCAATTGACTTGCCCAGTGAAATAAGTAGTCAAAATCTAGTGTTTCTCCCTGCACTTTCAAGATTCCCAAAACATCTCGCCATTGCTTTTCTGATTCAAATTGTTTGCGCCAATGCAGTTTGGTCAATATAATATCTTCGGGAGAGGCAAAATACAGATCTACCCCTGTTGGTACTTGAAACAACCGACGGCGGCAAAACTGAATCTGATCAAACTCGCTCGTGCCTGCAACAATGAGGTCAGCACGGGCGATCGCTTCTATATGGGTCACGCTTAGTATTTTGACGCTTCCAGTTTTAACATCTTCTACTCCTGGGACATAGAAACTGTTGGCTTCTAGTGCTTCAACGAGGCTGTCAATAGTTGCAGGAATAACTGAAATAACCAAGTCTACATCTCGTGTTGTCCGTGGCTCTCCATAAGCGATCGCAGCCATGCCACCCGTGACATAGTAGGCAATGTTTAAGCGCATAAAAATAGTATGTAGCAAGATAGCAAGGCCATTGGAATCTTGAATCCAGGTCATCTCATTACCAGCGGGAGTAAAGGTTTTAGGGCAATTATCCTGCAACCAAGCTTGTGCTAACTTTTTGGCAAAGATATGGGCAGGCAAATCAGAAAATTGTTGCTGTAAGCAGGTAAAAGAAAGCTGTTTTGCTCCCCGCATTAAGTTCATTGCCATCTGGTAGCGATCGCCATTGGATCGTTGCCGCAATAAAGCAAATTCAAATGCATCTGTTTCAATACTGGTATCAGCAGCCTGGGGTTGATAGCCCGGTTTCACAGTTAGTTTCATAATTGCTATCAGAATAGTTTCATATCTTTTAGTTTCATATTTTTAATTTATATTTTTAAAAGCCATTGTAAGTTTTTTCAATCAACCAAGAGCCAATAATACCTAACTTCTAAGTGGCCCAATCTTCTTGCTCATACTCCACTAAAGCGTGGAAGTTTCTATCCAAAAATATCGCAAAAGTTATGGCTAGTATAGCTCTCAAAGCATTGTTTAGTCAGTCTATGAAACTGGCGATCGCAATTCTCTTTAACTTTAGTGCACTGAAACAAATCGTGAGCTTGGGACAGATTTTGCGGGCGATCGCGCTGGTTTAGCTAACGGTGAGGTCAGTCGGTCGAAATTGCCGCTATGCTAGAACAGGTTTTCACGAGCGGAAGTCATGGTGGATATTGCGAAGCTGTTAGCTGAAGAACTGTCGCTGAAGCCGTTTCAGGTCAGCAATGCGCTGGAGTTATTTGCCGAGGGGGCGACGATTCCCTTTGTGGCCCGTTACCGGAAAGAACGCACCGGCGAGATGACGGAAACCCAGTTGCGGGATTTGCAAGAACGCCATGCTTATTTGACAGAGTTGGAAGAGCGGAAGCAAACGATTTTGGCGGCGATCGCCCAGCAAGGCAAACTCACCGAGGACTTAGAAGCTAAGATCACTGCCTGTCTCCAAAAAACCGAACTGGAAGATTTGTATCTTCCCTATCGGCCCAAACGGCGGACACGGGCCACGATCGCCCGCGAAAAAGGCTTGGAACCTCTGGCCGAACTGATTCAAACCTGGAACCACCCCAAAGCCACCCCCCAGGATTTGGCCACCGCCGCCGCCCACTATGTCTCGGAGGAAAAGGGCGTGAAATCTGGGGCCGAGGCATTGGCCGGGGCTGCCGATATTTTGGCAGAAGCAGTGGCAGAACAGGCCGAGTACCGGGCCTACTTGCGGGATTGGTTGCTGGCAACCGGGTTGTTTGTTTCGCACATCAAAGACGACCATCCCGAAGGTTCCACCAAGTTTGAGATGTACCGCAGCTACCAGGCCAAAATTCAGTCGATTCCCTCCCACAATTTATTGGCGTTGTACCGGGGTGAAACGGAAGGCATTTTGACGTTGGAGGTGGACTTTGCCGAAGAGCAAGCCCTCGCCTACCTAGAAGCCGCAGTGATTCGCACCAAACACGCTCCCCTGCGTGGGTTTTATCGCGAAATGATCAAAGATGCGTTTGTTCGCTTGATGAAAAATTCGTTGCTGAGTGAAGTGCGATCGCTGAAAAAACAAGAGGCCGATATTGAGTCGATTAAAACCTTTGAGGCCAATTTGAGGGAGTTATTGCTAGCGGCTCCGGCGGGGATGAAGCCGACGATCGCCGTTGACCCCGGCTTTCGCACAGGTTGCAAGGTGGCGGTATTAGACCAAACGGGGCAATTTTTGGAGTATCAAACGATTTTTCCCCATCAGTCCGCCAACCAGCGATCGCAGGCCGCCCAAACCCTCACCCGGTTAGTTCAGCAGTATCAGGTGGCACTGATTGCGATCGGGAATGGCACCGCAGGCCGCGAAACTGAGGAATTTGTGCGGGCGGTGTTGCAACCGTTGGCCCACCCGCCGATCGCCGTAATGGTCAACGAGGCGGGGGCTTCCGTCTATTCAGCCAGCAAAGTGGCGATCGCCGAATTTCCAGACCAGGATATCACGGTGCGGGGTGCCATTAGCATTGGTCGTCGCTTACAAGACCCATTGGCGGAGTTAGTCAAAATTGATCCAAAATCCATTGGCGTAGGTCAATATCAACACGATGTGGATCAAAAACTACTTAAAAAGAAACTCGAAGAGACCGTTGAAAGTTGCGTGAATTATGTCGGCGTAGACTTAAACACCGCCTCAAAAGAGTTGCTGACATTTGTATCTGGAATTACTCCCGCGATCGCCAATAACATCGTCACCTATCGCAACGAAAATGGAGCTTTTCGCAACCGTCGCCAACTGTTGAAAGTGCCCAAACTTGGCCCCAAAGCCTTTGAACAAGCCGCAGGCTTTTTGCGGATTCGGGATGGCGAAAATCCCCTCGACAATACAGCAGTCCACCCGGAAAGTTACTCCGTCGTGGAAGCGATCGCCCAAGATTTACAAGTTTCGCCGCACCAAGCCACCCAAATTGCCGATAAACTCAAGGCGATCGGGATTCAAAAATACGTCACCGACCGCGTGGGAGAACCAACCCTGCGCGACATTTTGGCCGAACTAGAAAAACCTGGTCGCGACCCACGGGCCGAGTTCAAATACGCTACCTTTAAAGAAGGCATAAAAGAAATCAGCGATTTGCGCGAGGGCATGGAACTGGAAGGCATTGTCACCAACGTGGCTAACTTTGGCGCTTTCGTTGATATTGGCGTGCATCAAGATGGCCTCGTCCATGTTTCCCAACTGGCCGATCGCTTTGTGAGTGACCCCAAACAAATCGTCAAAGTGGGGCAAGTCGTCAAAGTGCGCGTGCTAGAAGTGAACGAACCCCTCAAGCGGATCAGTTTGTCCATGCGATCGCCTGACCAACCCAACCGCGCCACCGGACGCACTGACCCCAAACCCACTAAACCCCAAGGCAACCCCCAAGGTAAACCCCAAGACAGGTCTCAAGATAAGCCCCCAACCAACACAACCGCCGCCACCCTGGCCGATCTGCAAGCCAAATTCAAAAAGCGTCGTTAGGGCTAGATCGCGGGAAGAACTTAACATTTGGCCGTAGGAGTTTGGGGCCAGAACCGGGCACACTAAGGCAGTGATCTACCGATGCATCGTCACTTATGGATACGGTTCAGGCAACGGCTCCTCTGCCAAACCCAACGCTGAACAAGACTTCAGCCCCTTCTCCCCCCACCATTCTCCTCGTTGATGACCAAAGCACGGTCAACGAAGCCGTGCAATGCATGATCGCGGATACTGATATCACCTGTCACTATTGCGCCAAAGGCGGCGAGGCACTGGAACGGGCGATCGCCACTGCGCCCACGGTCATCTTGCAAGACCTGATTATGCCCAACATCAGCGGCCTGGATCTGGTCAAACAATTTCGCAGTCATCCCGACACCAGCGATATTCCCATCATCATGTTGTCTACCAACGACGACCCCCAAACCAAAGCCGCCGCCTTTGCGATCGGGATTAATGATTACCTGGTGAAGCTGCCCGACCCCATCGAACTCGTCGCCCGCCTGCGGTATCACTCCCAAGCCTATCTTAATCGCCAAGCCCATACCGCCGCCCTCGTGGCCCAAGCGCAAGCCAAAGAATTGGAAGCGATGTTGGCCGAATTGCGCCGCACCCAAATGCAACTGATTCAAACCGAAAAGCTATCGAGCTTAGGTCAAATGTTAGCGGGAATTGCCCATGAAATTAATAATCCGGTTAATTTTATTTTTGGCAATTTAACTTATATCGATAATTATGTGCATGATTTTTTGAAATTAATTGAACTGTATGCCAATGTTTATCCCAATCCCGATGAAAGCATTAAAGCCTATCAAGACGAAATCGATTTTGAGTTTATTCAGGAAGATTTACTAAAAACCTTACAATCAACTCGGATTGGGACAGAACGGATTGTTCAAATCGTGCTTTCTTTACGCAATTTCTCGCGTCAAGATCAGGCTGAAATGAAGCAATCGAATATTCATGAAGGCATTGAAAGCACATTGCTGATCCTGGGCCACCGCTTGAAGCAAGGCATTGAAGTCCACAAGGAATATCACGATTTACCGCTAATTGAATGCCATCAGGCGCAGTTGAATCAGGTCTTTATGAATATTTTGAACAACGCGATCGATGCATTGCTGGAGCAAACCGATCAGGCTTATAAACAAATTTCAATTCAAACTAAACGCCAAACCCAAAATCAAATCGAAATCCGTATTTCTGACAATGGCCCCGGCATTCCAGAAACCATTAAAGCCCAATTATTTGAACCATTTTTCACGACAAAACCTGTGGGCAAAGGAACAGGGCTGGGTTTATCGATTTGCCAACAAATCATCAAAAATCATCAGGGGGCGATCGCCGTTTTCTCAGAACCGGGCAAGGGCACTGAATTTGTGATTCAACTGGCCATCTACCACACTGAAGCCAACGGTGCCGCCGACTAGCCCCCCTGCCCCTGCCCCAATATCGATACAATAACGAACAACGGCAGAGACAGCAGGTTATGTTCCCTCATTCCAATCACTATTGGCTACGCAATGCGCGAGTGCCAGCCTCCCTCGTAGTGCGCCAGAAACAAGGCCTCCACAAGGATTGGTCTACCCCAGAAAGCAGCAGCGACGACCAACTGCTGACCGTCGATTTAGAAATCGTAGACGGGGCGATCGCCAGTATTGCCACGGCTGGCATGTTGAGTGAATATAACCACCCTTCTGTCGATCTGCGCCAGGGCATGGTGTTGCCGTGTTTTGTAGACTTGCACACCCATCTGGACAAAGGCCACCTCTCCCCCCGCACCCCCAACCCCGATGGCACCTTTGCGGGAGCGCTGGCTGCCGTTAGTCAGGATGCCAACCAGCATTGGAACCTGAATGACCTTTATCAGCGGATGAATTTTGGCCTTCAGTGCAGCTATGCCCACGGCACCCAGGCCGTTCGGACGCATTTAGATGCGGATGGCCCTTTTGCCGCCGCCAGCTTTGAGGTGTTTCAATCTCTACGCGAAACCTGGCGCGATCGCCTCATTGTGCAAGGCGTGTGTCTTGTCACCTTGGAGTATTTCTTAACTCCCGCCGGGGAAAAACTGGCCGATCGCATGGCCGACCTCGGCGGCGTGTTGGGCGGGGTGGCCTTCATGAATCCCAATTTGCCCGCCCAGATTGAACGGGCCTTTGCCCTCGCCCAAGAACGCTCCCTCCCCTTGGATTTTCATACCGACGAAAATGGCGACCCCGCCTCGACCGGGTTACAACAGATCGCCGAAGCCACCCTGCGCCACAACTACCAAGACAAAGTGGTGTGTGGCCACTGTTGCAGTTTGGCAGTGCAGTCGCCGAAAGAAGTGAAACGGACGATCGCCCTGGTCAAACGGGCCAAAATTGGTATTGTCAGCCTGCCCCTGTGCAATTTGTATTTGCAAGATCGCCAAGCCCGTCGAACTCCCCGGTGGCGAGGTGTCACCTTGCTGCACGAACTGCACCAGGCCAAAGTCCCCGTGGCGATCGCCAGCGACAATTGCCGCGATCCGTTCTATGCCTATGGCGATCACGATGCCCTAGAAGTGTTGTCCCTGTCTACCAAAATTGCCCAACTGGATCATCCCTACGGCGATTGGTGTCAGGCCATTACCCGCACCCCCGCCGACTTAATGGGCCTGGGCAACGTGGGGCGCATCGGCGTTGGCTTACCTGCCGACCTCGTGATTTTCAAAGCGCGGCGCTACAGCGAACTGTTTGCCCGATCGCAGCATGACCGCATCGTGCTCCGGCGCGGACGCGCGATCGACACCACCCTGCCCGACTATGCCGAACTGGATGCCCTCTTGACTGGCTGATTTCCTTGCTCCGTTCCTCCAACCCGTGTGGCATGATGAGGGCTAGTGTTTACTGTCACCGTGTTCATGGCTTCCTCCGACTCCTCCCTGAATTTTGAACTGCAACGCTTGCGGGCTATCCGTCATTCCTTTCTGCGCTTACACAAAGCCTTACTGGATGCCGAGCGCGAAACCTACGAAATGCAGCATGGCGCGATCGCCCACAGCGGCGAATTCTTTCAACTCGTCATCAGCCACCAATGGTTTGACTGGTTGCGCCCCATGTCCCAATTCATCGTGCAAATTGACGAACTGTTCGACCAAAAAGACGCGATCGCCCCCACCCAAGTCACCGAATTGCTTCAGCAAGCACAGACCCTCCTGCGGGCCTCAGAGTATGGCTCAGAATCGCAACAACGCTACTATCAGGCCATTCAACGTAACCCCGACCTTGCCTTCATCCATGCAGAAACCGCCAACCTCCTCAAAGTCGAACAAAAGTAACTGACCCCGGCCATACGCCCACAGCCCCTTGCGCTGGAGCTAGCGTGCTGGCCCTTTAGGCCCGCTGAATTTAGAGCTACTATAGAAAGCAACACGAGCCAAAATCACAACAAACGCTGAAATCAGCGACTAACAGTGATGGCCAGTTCGCCCCGTCCTAACGCCCCGCACCCCCTTCTCTATCCGCTTGGGGTGGCCACCGGGCGCAAACTTATGCCACGATGTAAACCACTTTGACGCACGCGATGAGTAGGGGACTTATGCGGTTACGGTTTGGACTCAGTTTGGTGCTTGGCCTGACTTTGGGGCTGGGTGGGTGGCCTGCGATCGCTCAAAACACCCCCAAAACTACGGCCCCCAAAACCACCGTTTCCGATGCCCAAGTAACCGCCCTAGTCGATGCCCTGGTCGCCGCCGCTGGCCCAACCGAGGGCACCCCAACCTACACCGACTGGCAAACCCAGAATATTCCCGTGTGGTCTAACCAGTGCATTGGGCGATCGCTCACCGTCAGCCAGTTTGCCGCCAGTCCCGTCACGGCCCGCTGGATCTCCGTCTGCGCCCTCCGCACCGCCCTCACCGACCAACTGAAAGCCAGCAACAATAACCTGGAAACCGCCGTTCGTCGCACCGCTGCCTGGTGGCTCAACGGCCAACCCGATCGCTACCAAAATGGCGATACTGCCACCTATACCAAAACCGTCTGGCAACGGTATGCAGTCACCAGTAAAGCGGCCGCTGCCACTGCCGCCGCCAAACCCGCCACCGCGATCGCCCAGCCCCCCAACCCCCAACCCACCCCCAAACCCGCCGAAAAACCCACTGAGAAACCCACCGAAAAATCTACGACTACCACCGCCGAAAAACCCACTGAGAAACCCGCCGAAAAATCTACGACTACCGCCGCCAGTGCCCTTTACGATCGCTATATGAAAGCCGGGTACGAGGCCACCAACCGCCGCGACCACGAGACCGCCCTGCTCTACTTCAAACGGGCACTGGATGAACGCCCCCAAGACACCTACGCCACCCAGGCCGTACAAAACGTCCAAAGTTACATCAAACAACCCCAACCCGCCACCGGAACCCAACCCAGCCCCACCCCACCCCCCCAACCCCAGCCCGAAGCCGCCGCCCCCAAAAACAAACCCAGCACCGCTCGGCTCACCCCACCCCCCAAAGCACCCACCACGCCCACGGTAACTCCGACGAAGGGGCCAACGGCTACTATTTTTGTTCCCGCCGAGCCACCCGCCGCCGCCTTCAGCGAACAACAGGCCATAGACTTGGTAACGCGCTGGTTACAAGCCAAAGTAGAGATTTTTGCGCCGCCCTTCGACCAACAACAAGTGCTTAACCTCACCACGGGCGAACTGTTGGCTTCGCTGGTCAAACCCAATGGGGTGTTGAACTGGCTCAAAACTAACCAAGCCTACTATCGCTATGGAGTCCAAAAAGTGGAAGCGGTGGAACGGTTTGCTGTCGCCCGCGATCGCGCCACCATCGAAGTGCAGTTAGTCGAAGACCGCACCCTTTATTTCAACGGCACCATTGACCCCAACCGCACCGCTTTTACCACCCAACGAGTCCGGTTTACCCTCGCCGCGATCGATGGCACCTGGAAAATTGCCGACTACAAAACCGTTGATGGTCTGCTTTTAGAACGCTCCGTCCTGGAAGCCAGTAGCAATGCGGCCAACCGCTAGCCGGTTCGGGTTCCGTCAACAGAATGCGGCGAGACTCTCTGCCGATCGCAGCCTCAAACAATTCATCCTGACCAGTTTATGAATTTAGCAGACTATACCGTGTATGCCGGCGGTTGCCATTGTGGCGCTGTCCGCTTCCAAGTTTGGGCCAACCCAGAGACGGAGCCAGCCACAGACTGCAATTGCTCCATTTGCCGCAAAAAAGGATTTTTACATTTGATTGTGCCCCCAGAGCGATTTCGCCTGCTCCAAGGGAACGATGCCCTGACGTTATACCAATTTAATACGGGCACAGCAAAACATCTCTTCTGTCGGCATTGTGGCATTCATGGGTTTTATCATCCGCGATCGCACCCAGATATGATTGATGTCAACCTGAATTGTTTAGATAACAACGTCACGACTCAATTCCGCATCACTCAATTTGATGGCGAAAACTGGGAAGCAAACATTGATGCATTACAAACAGAGATTCCAAACCTGTCTCCCGATTCATCACCAGGGCACTCAGCTTAAGGTTACTCAAAACGTTTGCATACCGTTGATTGCAGCAATAACACCAGCAACGCGGAAGTTAAAGAATCTCTTCATGTTCCTTCAGCCGCCGCAGTAACCAGTCTAAGCGGGTGTTGGCCAGCGCCATGCTTTCCTTCGCATCCGTTGATAGTTCATCGGCAGGAAGTTCGGTGATACCAGTTGTCGGGATATCTAAATTTTTGAGTTGTTGCACCGTGACCCGCAGCCGACTGGATAAGGAAATGGCGATCGCCCGGTAGAAACGGGCCGCAAATCCCACATCCAGCTTGAGGCGAGTAGCCAATTGTTGTCGATCAATCGCCAGCACTAACGAATCTTGCTTTGCCGATACAGTGGCCGACGGTGGGCGCGTATCCACAAACGACATTTCGCCAACAATATCACCGCTCAACAAACTGGCAATTTCCTGACCTTGCACGGCTTTGGTGGTGACGCTGAGTGTCCCTTCAAGCACCACAAACAGATGCTCTACAGGTTGCCCCTCATTAATCAGCACCGTCCCAACCGGAATAGTCCGGCGATCGCCATTGGCAATCATCCAATCAATATCATCATCATCGAGTTCTCCTAACAGGAACAGGATTGTCTTCATGGGCAGTATTTTCCGGCGCAACCAAACGACGATAGGTGAATGAACCTAGCCAATGCTGCCACCAAGCTGGACGGTTCTGCGACCTGAGGGGACAGAATCAGGCTGAGCCAGGTGAGTCCGGGCGATCGGCTCATCAACAGAAATCACAGTATAAAGCAAGGGTGCCCCGTTAGGCGCTTAAGCACGCAATAAAGGGCGCAGTTGATCCGCCAACGTTTGGCTGGGCTGGTCTGCGGTCACAATTTCGATTTGCTCGTGGTTACTGGCCCCCAAACCCAACTCAACGGCCCGCCGAATTTGTTCCAGTTGCCAAATGGAGCCATCGGCCACGGCGGCAGTGGTGCCCAGCGATCGCAAAATCCCGATCGCCACCACATCCACAGCCACCCGATCCGTCCCCGCCAAAATCACGCCCGCCTGCACCTTTTTCCCCGCTTCTGGCCCCCCGTTGACCAAAGCTTCTACCCCATCCAACAGCACCAGCGCCGGTTGATAGGCTGCATTAGCTTCGGCAATCATCAACCGTTGATGCGGCGACGAGTGCAATTCGCCCATGTAGTTATAGTCATCACCGGGCACATATTTTGCCACCATGCCAATGGTATTTTTCAGGGATAGGGTAAAGTGGCCACCAAAGCGGTGGGTTTTGAGGCAGCAGGTATTGATGATAGCTCCCGCTTGCAACACAGGCCGCGCGATCGCAAAGCCTTTTGACCAGTGGGTTTGCCCCGCCGCAAAATACTGCCAATCAGCCCGCCCCAACTCATCAAACACCAAGGCTTTGAGACCATATTTATCGGCCAGTTGAAACACCCCCTTGGTCGTCATGGCCTGCCGCGTTTGTGCCATGCCACTGCGATCGCCAATAGTAATGCTCTTTGCCTTGGCCTGTTGCATCTCCTGCACCAGCGTTTCTAACAAAGCCGTATCCGTTGCGGCCGGAGCCGGATCACCCGTGTTGTAATTGGGCTTAATGAAGACCGTTTGGTTGCTCAATCCTTCTGGTTGAAGCAGGTCGAGAGCTTTGCGCGTCCCGGCGACCCGATCCGTCGTTTTGACCAGAACCACCCGGCTCATTCCCGTTGCGGCAGTGCGGACAGGCATGGCGATCGCCGCCTCATCCGTTGTCACCGCCCCCTCCGTTTCCCCCCCCAGATCACGACCAGAGCGGCACGCCGACGGCAAAGTCGCCGCCCCCAAAGCCAACCCTCCCAAGCGAATCAACTGCCGTCGATTGAGCGAAGCAAAATCTGAATGTGGCATGGCGCAACCTTTCCACTTAAAAACACAGACCTTTTCCTAAGATAACGAAGATTCCTCAGGCCCAAGCTCTGCCCCAAAGCGCAATTTCCCCCAACCCGCGCCAGCCTTGGGAGCAACAGGATTCACGACCCGGCTCCACCGCCAACCCACCAGCCCGAACCGGCATTCCACAGCAACGGCTGTTTCCACCTGAGCTATCATGCAATAACCGATTTCCACATACTCCTTATGGTTGATTTAAAGGATTCGCTCAAAGACGAGGCATTTGGAATCATTCCGATTTTGGCCACCAATGGTAAACACGAATACTTGCTCATTCAGCACCATGCCGGACATTGGGGCTTTCCGAAAGGCCATGCCGATCCAGGAGAAACGCCCGTCGAAGCGGCCTGCCGCGAGTTTGCAGAGGAAACGGGCATTGTCGATTACAGTTTGATTGAGGCGGTTAGTTTTTCCGAGCGCTATGGCTTTACCCGCGAAGGCCAACGATTTGCTAAAACCGTGGTTTACTTTCCGGCTTTTGTCCATGCAGCGGAGGTGAACTGTCAGCCGGAAGAAATCCAAAACTATTGTTGGGCAAATTACGAGCAGGCGATCGCAACGTTAACCTTCAGCGGGGCAAAACAAGTCCTCACCGCCGTCCACGACTACTTGAATAGCCCGCCCCACCCTATTCAGCCGTAAACTCATCGCGTGCAAGCAACAGTTCGCCATAGTCCGGAATCCACGCTAGCCAGTGATTCACCGAACACTGACACAGCAACAAGGCTTCATCGTGGCTCAAGTCGCTGGGCGGATACTTGAGCTTAACCCAGTCTGAAGGCTGCGGTTGGGGCTGAAACAGTTCAACACAGGTTTCCGTCGCCACGCTATAAGCACATCCGTAGAGCGCTTGGCTTAATCGCAATAGCTGTAAGCGGATTCTGAATTCGGTCTCAAGATTCATGCGTTTCATGTCAGTAAGGGAACAACGCTACATTCAATCCCTGATCGTCGCGACTGAAACGGGCATCAAAGGTAGTGGTTGATATTTAGTATTATACGATACAGATTTTCAGAGGGACTTGTAGGTTGACGTTTTAGAACTTTACGAATTGCGACAGGAGCTATCCCTCGGCGATCGCCGCTGTACCGGTGCAGTCCGTCTGGCCAGGGCGGGGCAGTTTGAGAAAGTTGCGGGGGCAATCGCGGGAAACCTTCACATTAAACATTACAATTTTTAATGTTCATGCATCACGAAGGAAGCAAGCCTTATGCCATTGTCCGTGGGCGATACCGCACCCGATTTCACCGTCAAAGACACCAACGGCAACACCGTGAAGCTCGCTGATTATGCTGGCAAGCCCGTTGTGCTGTACTTTTATCCCAAAGATGACACGCCCGGTTGCACCAAAGAAGCGTGCAGTTTCCGCGACAACTACGAGCAATATCTCGCCAAAGGCATCACGGTATTTGGGGTCAGCATGGATGACGAAGCCTCGCACCAGGCTTTTAGCACCAAGTTCAATTTGCCGTTTCCGCTCCTGGCGGATATCGATGGCCAACTCACCAAAGCCTACGATGTACTGGGCGACTTCAACGGCACCCCCTATTCCCAACGGGTCACCTACATCATTGGGCCAGACGGCAAAATCAGCCAGGTTTACACCACCATCAACACCGAAACCCACGCGACCGACATTTTTAGCGCGATCGCCTCTTAAGTGAACCGGGCCGGTCAATTAATTCCGCCCAATCTGGAACATAACAAAAAACCCCGACTTGGCCAAAGCACGGGGTTTTATTTTTATTGGTCAACGCAGGTAGTGCTAACCCAGAAGCCTCAGGGATTCAAAACCTTGGCCACCGTTTGCACATCCTTGTCGCCCCGCCCCGAACAGTTGATGACAATTCGCGGCGAACCTTCTAATTGCGGACACAACGTATCTAGATAGGCGATCGCGTGGGCCGTCTCCAACGCCGGAATGATCCCTTCAAGCTGGGATAAACGCTGGAACGCATCCAACGCCTGTTGGTCGGTCACGCTGTAATATTCGGCCCGCCCCAAATCCTTCAGGTAGCTATGCTCTGGCCCCACACCGGGATAGTCCAACCCCGCGCTGATGGAATGGGCCTCTGTGACCTGACCATCCGCATCTTGTAGCAAATAGCTCATGGCTCCGTGTAACACCCCAACTCGCCCGTGGGTCAGCGTGGCCGCGTGCTTATCTGTATCCACCCCTTCCCCAGCCGCTTCGACCCCGATTAGCCGAACCGCCGTTTCGGGCACAAACTCATGGAACAGCCCCATCGCATTGGAACCACCCCCCACGCAAGCCAACAGAATATCGGGCAACCCACCCCACTTTTCTAGGCATTGCGATCGCGTCTCTTGCCCAATCATGGCATGAAAATCCCGCACCATCATCGGATACGGATGGGGGCCAGCCACCGACCCCAAAATGTAATGGGTCGTTTCCACATTCGTCACCCAATCCCGAATCGCCTCCGAGGTTGCATCCTTCAGGGTGCCCGTCCCCGCTTCCACCGGAGTCACCTCCGCCCCCATCAGCCGCATCCGGAACACATTCAACGATTGCCGCTCCATATCGTGAATGCCCATATAAATGACGCATTGCAACCCAAAGCGCGCACAGACCGTCGCCGTCGCCACGCCATGCTGCCCCGCGCCTGTTTCCGCAATAATCCGCTTTTTCCCCATGCGCTTTGCCAACAACGCCTGGGCCAACGCATTGTTAATCTTGTGTGCGCCTGTATGGTTCAAGTCTTCCCGCTTCAGGTAAATTTGAGGGCCAGTGCCGTCAGGCCGTGCGTAGTGAGCCGTCAACCGCTCCGCGAAATAAAGAGGACTGGGCCGCCCCACATAATCCCGCAGCAACCCTGCCAGTTCTGCCTGAAAAGCCGGATCAGCCTTGGCTTCGGCAAATGCAGCCTCCAATTCCGCCAAGGCAGGCATCAGAGTTTCGGGCACATACTTGCCACCAAATTTGCCAAATCGCCCCCCAGCATCGGGACGTTGTTCAAGATTGGCAGAGGGGGAACCAGGGCGCAGGGGAGTGGTAGTCACAAGCAGCTCTATCTAAACAACTAAACAGCCTTCATTATAAAGGCTGGCGTTTGGTCTGGAGTAGGCCCACTGGGGCAAGTCTCCCTGACAGCGCCATCCCCCACCGCAAAACTTCTTATTAGAAAATCTCGGCGTTTCCGCAAATTCTGGGAAGGTGACCCCAAGCCCCGCGATCGCTCAGCCTAATTCTAGGTAATTTTCCGGTGAAAGAATTCAGCCGCGATTTGTTAGGCTACGCCAAGAAAATACTACAGCTATGGACTTTCTGGCATCGCTAGCTGGTTATGCCATTTTTTGGTGCGTCTGAATCGGAATCAGGGCAAAGCCGAGCCGCTGTGGGTTCGCTTTTGGCTCAGTCGATTCCATCAATGCCTGCTATCCGTCAAGTGCCAAACTCGTGAGGTTTAATTCATGGATGATATTCGGGTCTCCCAAGGAACGCCACTGTCCACGGCCCAGACCTATGAGCAATTTCAGGAGCGCCGTGTTTTCCGGGCATTAGATGGATTTCGGTTTATCAGCATCATTGCCGTTGTTTGGCACCATACGCAATCCTCGCCACACCTTCAGCCGGATTTTGGGCCGGGGGTTTCTTGGGGTGGATATGTTCTTTACGCTCAGCGGGTTTCTGATTGTCACCTTGCTCTTGCGAGAGCGCGATCGCAGCGGCTCCATTGACTTACAAAAATTTCATATTCGTCGCGCCCTGCGAATTTTTCCGCTCTATTATGCAATTTTGGGGCTTTTGGTGCTTAGCCTTTTGCTCAAACCTACGGCAACTATGGCCCAACCGTTTTATGCGGAGTTGCCCTATCACCTCACGTTTACCTCCAATTGGATTCACCTGACCACGTTCATGTCGGTGTCTTGGTCGCTGGCCACGGAAGCACAGTTTTACTTGATCTGGCCACCCGTGGAGAAATTTGTCAAACGGCCAGCGGCGGTGTTATCCATCCTGGGCGTGATTCTGGTCATTAACCAGTTGATCAATTTTCATGTGCTCGATCCGTTGCTTTTGGCGTGGCTGGGGCCGGATTTTGTCAAGTTAGAAATTTTGCAGGCCACTTTTACCCCGATCTGTTTGGGGGTGCTATTGGCCCATATCCTCCACAATGGGGCTGCTTATCGATCGCTCACTCGGTTGGTGCAGCCAAACTGGATGCCTGGGGTGCTCATGGGTTTGACTTTGTTGGCGTGTAATTTGCCAGATTTTGGTGCGCCGTTGTCCTGGCAGCGGTTGCTCATTCAAATTTTGATGATGCTCACCTTGGGGAGTTGTGTGATTCACGACAGCGGTTGGCTGAGCCAGGGGTTAAACTGTGCGCCCATTCGCCGGATTGGGATAGTGAGCTATGGGATGTACTTGCTGCACATGCCAGCACGGCAAGCGGCAGATAGCATTTTGCAGCGATTGGGTTTGGCTTCGCCGATCGCCCTGTTTTTCCTGTGCTTGGCGATTACGTTCGCGTTGAGTGAGCTAAGTTTCCGGTTTTATGAGATGCCATTCTTAAAGCTCAAAAATCTTTGGGGCCATCGGAAGCCCAAATCAGGTAAAGCTCACATCTAGATAATAATCGGGCCGCACCAACGCAGAGCTAGTCGGGCTGAGACTCAAACTTGATGTCGCTTCACAGCCACTTGGCTGCTCTGAGGGCGCATCGGCAGGGAAGAAAATGACACGAGATGACGGGTTGGGGCGCTGATTCTGTCTCAGTTCGCTGTCAGCCCTTTTCTCCCAAACTGCCGATGCGCTTTGGCATGGCGATCGCGAAAACCATTCAGATCGGTTGGGGCCAAGCCGCCGAGGTTTGGGACACCGCTGGATCTTGGGTCACACCCCGTTTAAGCTAGTTATGACAAAATATTGCGACTTGCAAGCATTATCGGCGGAAATACGGATCAAGGGTCAAACCTTGTGAAGTCAAGGAGCAATTGTTATTGTCATTCACGAACCGCTGATGGTTGCTCTTCAATCCCCCCAAGCCTACCAACGAGTTTCGCTCATGCAGTCCCGCCAGCAACTTGTCGATATCTTCTCTACTTTCGTGCAGTTTGAGGCAGACGACTTTAAACGCTGGATTGCGGATGCCCGATTGCGGCGCAGTATGGGGAAGTGTTTGCAAGATGGCGATCGCGGCACCTCAGACAGTTTTTGGGCCTTGTACTGGCATAAAGCTTGGGCCGAACAGCGCCATCCCCTCGCAACAGCGCATATCACAGCCTATTTGCAAGAGGTTTGTTATTGGGTGGCGCGGAAGATGAGTTTGAACCTGAATATGCGCCAATCGCGGGCGGATCTGTTTCAAACGGCGATCGCCCAGACGGATACCGTCCTCAAGCGGTTCAATCCCCAACTTAGTTCCAACCTCAAAAGTTACGCCGAGTTTGCTTTTGGCAACATTATTAAAGACACTCTCCGGAAAAACCAGGAAGCCGATATTTGCACCGATTGGGCCTTGTTGCACAAAGCGAGTCAAAAGCGATTGGTTGATGCGTTGACAAACACAGGGATGGAAGAATCCTTGCTTGCGACTTATGTGTTGGCCTGGAAGTGTTACAAAGAGCTGTATAGCGGGACAGAGGTGCGGAATACCCGGAAGTTGGTGAAGCCGGAACCCGCGACCTGGCAAGCGATCGCCCGCCTTTATAATACGGAACGGTTGAGCCAATTGCCCGCTGGCAGTGCCACCGCCTCCCCGGAACTGCTGGAACAATGGATGGTGACAGCAGCAAAAGCCATTCGGGCCTTCCTCTATCCCAATCCGGTTTCGATTGATCAACCCCTCAACTCAGAAGATTCAGCGAGTTTGGGCGATCGCCTGCCCGGTGCTGGAGAAGACTCGCTGTTGACCGAGTTATTAATCCAGGAAGAGACGGATCAACGCCAGACCCAAATGCAACAAGTCAGTGACGTACTCAGCAGCGCGATCGCCCAACTCGATGGGGATACGCAATACCTACTAGCCAGCTACTACAGCGAAAACCTGACCCAACAGCAAATTGCCCAGGCGCTCAACATCCAGCAATACACCGTTTCCCGCCGCCTCAGCAGCACCCGCAAAGCCCTGTTAAAACACCTCGCCCAGTGGAGCCAAACCACCCTGCATATCCCCATGACTCCAGCCGTACTGAGTAGCATGAGCACCATCATTGATGAATGGTTAAGTGCCCACTACCGCACGACAGAGTCTTCCTCCGGTTAGGAGTACCTATGATGTCCCACAACGCTGCTTCATCCCATCTACTCAGTCTGGAACAGGTCTTACTCGAAATTCCAGAATCCGCCTATGCCCAGCCCAGCCATCCCTACTCCACCAGTGGGGCCACGCGCCGCGCCTACCTCAACCAAATGACCCTGGACACGATTTTGCCGTGGCTGCGGGCCGAGCAAGACCAACCCGTCCACTTGGCCCGCCAAAGCGCAACCTGGCCCAGCATTTGGGAATTTGTCAATGGAACTGTCTTGACGGTGGGCGATCGCCGCCTGGTTTTGGTGCCATCCGAGGCGATCGATGGGGACGAACTCCGGGTCGCCCAAGAATGGGTCGATATTCCGGCCTGGGTGGCTGATTATTACGTGGCGGTATATGTGAACCCGGATGCGGGCTATGTGCAAATCCAGGGCTACACGACCCATCACCACTTGAAGCAGCAAGGCACCTACGATGCGGGCGATCGCGCCTATACCCTCGATACCGCTGACCTCACGCCGGATTTAAACGTCCTCTGGGTCGCGCAAGAATTGGGCTTAGCTGAAAACCCACGGGCGACCGTCGCACCGCTCCCTACTTTGGCGATCGCCCAAGCCCACAATCTAATTGAACGCTTAGGGACTCCTGACCTGGTGTTTCCGCGTCAAGCGATTCCCTTTGCCCAGTGGGCAGCTTTGTTGACCCATGATGGTTGGCGCAAGCGGTTGTATGAGCAGCGGCAGGGCATGGTAGAGCAGTGGTCGTTGCCCCAATGGCTGCGGGCGGGCATTTCGGGGATGGCCGCAGAATTTGGTTGGGTCAAGCCCCAATTGCAACTGGCAACGGGCCTGGGCACGCGCAGCACCGAAGTCTTGGTGTGTCGCACGTTGGAAATCCAAGGCCAACCGTACACATTGAAGATTGGCCCCAGCCCCGACAGCACCTCGGCAACCCCCATCTGGCGGTTTGAACTGGCTCCGGTTGATCCCGCGCAAATGATGCCCGTTGGCCTGAAGTTGCGCCTGCTCACCGAAGACTTGCAAGGGTTTGAGCACAACGAAGATGCCGCGATCGCCCCTGTCGCCAGCCTGTATGTGGACGTTGTGGCGGCTCCCGGTGAGGGCATTGTGTGGGCGGTGGAACCTACCCCTGCTGGTTATGAACCCGAAGTATTGCGGTTTTGATTGAGGTGATGAACTGGGCGATCGCCCCCGACTGAGAGAAGCCGGGGATTGATCCGGCACCGGGGCACAGGTTGTAGAATAGCAACAGAAGGATGTTCTAGTGCTTTCTGCGAGGGGACGGCCCTCAGTCACAGCACTGTCGTCCTTTTGTCATGATTTGCGGTTTAGGATTTAGCCATTTGTCCCAGCAATTCAGTCACCGCTCGCCCCGCTGTTGCCTTAATCGTCAATATGCTCCTCAAGGCTCATTTCAGGAGCCTATGGCTGAGCGGGCATCCTGGCTGCCAGTGGCCTCCTGTGTACCGTTGATTGCTAGGGTCACTGAGTGAGGACGGCTAACGCAAATGGCAATTTTACATGGTAGCTGGTTGCCCCAAGGGGCAGAATTTCGCTCCGCTGCGGCTCCCTCCCCCCTGAGCACGACTCCCGGCCAGGGGCTGCTACTGATTTGGGGCGAGACCTGGCGTAGAGTAGCACCGACAGAACCCCTAGCCCAATGGACAGAACCACAGATGCATCCCTATGGGATGACTCCGGGCGAACTGCTCCAGTTTGTGACCGAGTTGCAAACCACAGGTAATTTGCGCTTACCCGGCCTGGAAGGGCTAGCCGCTGCCTTGCCGCCAGAAAAACCCAAGCGATCGCGCAAAGGCACCAAGTCGCCAGCTAAGGTTGCGGCCAGTCCCACAGCAGACAGTTTTTGGCACGGGCAAACCCTGGGTGTGGTGACAGAGTTGGTCGCCGGGAATTGGGCCGCACCAGAAGAGGCGATCGCCCTACCCCGCTTGTCTCAGCCTGCCGCCCCCGAAACGCCAGCCAGCCCATCCGTTTGCCTATATCCCTGGCAGGTGACGGGCATTGCGCTCCCCGTGGCGGCGGCCCTGGAATTTCTGAATACCCTCCCCCTGGGCACGGTACATTTTGCCGATAGGTTTCTGGGCGGCGATTTGCGCTTTTGGTCCCATGTGGCCCGGTGGAGTTTAGATTTATTGGCCCGCTCCAAGTTCCTACCAGGATTAGACCAGGCCGGAACGCCCCCCGCGATCGCCACCTGGCACCCCCTTCTAGACAGTGGCCTTGACCAGTTGCGCCTTATTCAATTCAGCGAACGCCTACCAGCCGCCTGTCGATTTTATGCCCCGGCTGACCCTGGTGCGGGCCTGCAACTGCCCCTACCCACCCCACCCCACCTCTTGCTCCAGACCTTTTTGCAGCAAACCCTGGAAGCCCAGATTCGTGCCCTTGCAGCCAGCCACCCCGTACCCGACAAAGCCTTTGCCCCCAGTTCCGATCAGCAAGCTGGCGCGATCGCCCCGGCCCTCCAATCTTGGCTCCGCGCTTTAGGCCAACCCGATCCCACCCTGGCGATCGCCCCCGTTGACTCCCTAGAAACCGCCCTTCGCACCTGGACAATCCCCCTCCAGGCCCATCGCGTAGAAAATCGTTTTCGCACTTGTTTGCAGCTCCACCCCCCCCAACCAGGCCACACCGAGTGGATGGTGGAATTTTTGCTGCAAGCCACCGACAATGAACAATTTTTGGTCGATGCCGCCACCATTTGGAACAATCCCGTTGAACGCTTTTCCTATCGCGGACGGGCGATCGTCCAACCCCAAGAAACCTTCCTCATGGGCCTGGGCCTTGCCTCCCGCCTCTACCCCCCCATCGAAACCAGCCTGCAAGCCGCCCGCCCCCAATTCTGCCGCCTCACCGCCGTCCAGGCTTACGAATTCCTCAAAACCATCACCTGGCGCTTGCAAGACAACGGCATTGGTGTCGTGGTGCCCGAAAGTCTGGCCAGTCAAGGGGGCTGGGCCAATCGTCTGGGCCTCCGCATTCAAGCCGAAACCGGCAAGCTCAAAACCGGCAAACGCATGGGGCTACAAAGTTTGCTCAACTTCCGCTGGGATCTGACCATCGGCGGCCAAACAATTTCTAAGGCAGAATTCGATCGCCTCGTTGCCCTGAATACGCCCCTCGTAGAAATTAACGGGGAATGGGTCGAACTGCGGCCCCAAGACATCAAAGCCGCCCAAAGCTTTTTTGCCAGTCGGAAAGATCAGCCCGCCCTTTCCCTGGAAGATGCCCTGCGGATCAGCACCGGCGACACCCAGATGATCGAAAAATTGCCTGTGGTCAGCTTCGAGGCATCCGGTGCCCTGGAAGACCTGATCAGCACCCTCAACGGCACCCGCACCCTGGAAGCCGCCCCAACGCCCCAACACTTTCGCGGCGAATTGCGCCCCTATCAATCCCGTGGGGTGGGCTGGCTTACCTTTTTAGAACAATGGAGCTTGGGGGCATGTTTGGCCGATGACATGGGCCTGGGCAAAACCATTCAACTAATCGCTTTTTTGCTGCACCTGAAAGAGCAAAAGACCCTGGAACACTCAGTTTTACTGGTCTGTCCCACGTCGGTTTTGGGCAACTGGGAACGGGAAGTCAAGAAATTTGGCCCCAGCTTATCGGTGGTGCAACATCATGGCGACGGGCGACCCAAGGGCAAAAACTTTGCCAAAGCGGTGAAGGGCATCAATTTGGTGATTACGAGCTATGCGCTGGTGCATCGGGATTTGCCAGATTTGCAAACCGTGACCTGGCAAGGCATTGTGCTGGATGAGGCGCAAAATGTCAAAAATCCTGAGGCGAAACAGTCCAAGGCGGTGCGGGAGATTGCAGCGGAGTTTCGGATTGCGCTTACGGGAACGCCAGTGGAAAATCGGCTGTCGGAACTGTGGTCGATTATGGATTTTCTGAATCCCGGTTATCTCGGCCCCAAGAACTTTTTCCAGCGGCGCTTTGCCACCCCCATTGAACGCTATGGCGATACGGATTCGCTGCAAACGTTGCGATCGCTGGTGCAACCGTTTATTCTCCGTCGCCTCAAAACCGACAAAGACATCATTCAAGATTTGCCCGACAAACAGGAAATGACCGTTTTCTGTGGCCTATCGGCAGAGCAAGCCTCGTTGTACCAACATTTGGTCGATCAATCCCTGGCCGATATTGAAACCAGTGAAGGCATTCAGCGCAAAGGCATTATCCTGGCGTTGTTAACCAAGCTGAAACAAATTTGCAACCACCCTGATCTGTTTCTCAAAGCCGCCGCCGAAACCCCCAAGCCAGCCAGCGATTTTCAGCGCCAATCGGGCAAGTTGCAACGGCTGGAAGAAATGCTGGAGGAAGTTGTTTCCGAAGGCGATCGCGCCCTCATCTTTACCCAATTTGCCGAATGGGGCAAACTCCTGCAAGCCCACCTCGAACAGCAATTTGGCCGCGAAGTCCTCTTTCTCTACGGCAGCACCGCCAAAAAACAACGGGAAGAAATGGTCGATCGCTTTCAGCACGATCCCCAGGGGCCACGGCTGTTTATTCTCTCCCTCAAAGCCGGAGGCGTGGGCCTGAATTTAACCCGTGCTAACCATGTATTTCACTACGATCGCTGGTGGAATCCTGCCGTAGAAAACCAGGCCACCGATCGCGTCTTCCGCATTGGCCAGACCCGCAACGTCCAAGTCCACAAATTCGTCTGCTCTGGCACCCTGGAAGAAAAAATCCACGACCTCATCGAAAGTAAACGGGCCTTGGCCGAACAAGTCGTCGGGGCGGGCGAAAACTGGCTCACCGAACTCAACACCGACCAACTGCGGGATCTTTTACTCCTCGATCGCGCCGCCATCATCAACGCCGAAACCTGAGCGCCCACCGCCAATGTATTAGGAATTTTGGCGATCGCCCCAAGCTAGCATTAGAAATCTCTTGGCACTGCATAACAAAACACCAAATTATGAAACAATACTTAATAGGTAAAAAGACTCATTCCAGGAGGTTGATTCAGTGGCCAAGAAGACTGTAGCGAACTTATCAGCGGCGGATTTGGCAGGCAAGCGCGTCCTAGTCCGAGCCGATTTCAACGTGCCCCTCGACGATCAAGGCAATATTACCGACGACACCCGCATTCGCGCGGCCCTACCCACCATTCAAGACCTCACCACGAAAGGGGCCAAGGTAATCTTGAGCAGTCACTTTGGGCGGCCCAAAGGCGACACCTTTGAAGCACGGGTTGCGGACAAGTTTCGCCTCACCCCCGTCGCCAAGCGGTTGGCAGAAGTGCTGGGCAAACCCGTCGTCAAAACCGATGATTGCATTGGCGATGACGTGGCCGCCAAGGTTGCAGCCATGAGCAATGGCGACGTGTTGTTGCTGGAAAACGTGCGCTTCCATCCCGGCGAAGAAAAGAATGATCCCGAATTTGCCAAAGCCTTGGCTTCTGTCGCTGATTTGTATGTCAACGATGCCTTTGGCACCGCCCACCGTGCCCATGCTTCCACCGAAGGCGTAACCAAGTATTTATCGCCCTCCGTTGCCGGATACTTGATTGAAAAAGAATTGCAGTATTTACAAGCCGCGATCGAATCGCCCCAGCGTCCCTTAGCCGCGATCATCGGCGGTTCCAAAGTCTCCAGCAAAATCACCGTCATCGAAACCTTGCTGGAAAAAGTAGACAAGCTATTCATCGGCGGCGGCATGATCTTTACGTTCTACAAAGCCCGTGGCCTGAGCGTTGGCAAATCCCTGGTGGAAGATGAGTTTTTGGAACTGGCAAAATCCCTGGAAGCCAAAGCCAAAGAGAAAGGCGTTGAACTGTTGTTGCCGACTGATGTGGTCGTGGCCGACAACTTTGCGCCCGATGCCAATGCCCAAACCGTCAGCGTGGAAGCGATTCCCGATGGGTGGATGGGCTTAGATATTGGCCCCGAATCTGTCAAAGTGTTCCAGGCAGCCCTGGCCGATTGCAAGTCGGTCATCTGGAATGGCCCAATGGGTGTGTTCGAGTTTGACAAGTTTGCCGCAGGCACCGAGGCGATCGCCCGAACCCTGGCGGATTTGACCAAAACCGGCACGACTACTATCATCGGCGGTGGTGACTCGGTAGCGGCAGTTGAAAAAGTGGGGGTTGCTGACCAAATGAGCCATATCTCCACCGGGGGCGGAGCCAGCCTGGAATTGCTCGAAGGCAAAGTTCTGCCCGGTATTGCAGCCTTGAATGAAGCCTAACCGCTGGAAGTAGCCTTTTTACTAGATTGCAATGACCACTGTGATAGCGGCAATTGCGTTCAATGGCTGATCCCCAACGGGGCAGTTATTGAGACTTGATCGTTTTCTCCTGATTGCATCGCTTAATACTCACTGTTTCGGCTAGGCAGACCTTGATTGGGTGCCGTTGAGACAGTGAGTTTTTTGTTGCCGTTCCAGCGATCGCGAAGCTCTCGCTTAAGATAGAGGGCGATCGCCTTGCTGAAGATAGAGGTTGAACCAGTCGCGATCGCCCATACTGAAATGAGTTCAAACAAATTTGAGACAACCCGAAACGTATTGGAGTCGCGACAAATGAAACTATTACGATATGCTTTGGCTATTTTGTTGCCGCCGGTTGGGGTTTTCCTCACCTATGGCATCAGCACCACGTTATTGCTGAATATCTTACTGACCCTCCTGGGTTGGGTTCCGGGTAGCATTCATGCCGTTTGGGCCGTTTCAAAGCACGAAGAAAAGTACGCCCATGTATCTGAGCCAACGCAATATTAAATACCAGGAATATTAGGGATCGACCAATTGGGATAGATGGCCATTATCGCCCTGAAATCTTCAGGATTTATTGGCTCGATAACGGCGATCCCTATTGGTTTTTCGCCTGATTGAACGGTTTGATTAAGATGATTTTGGGCCGCGATCGCGACCAGGTTCAGTTATCCGGTAAAGTGAGTTGCAACTTAACTCACCAACCCCGATCGCAACGCTAAAACAGCAGCCTGGGTGCGATCGTCTGCACAAAGTTTATTCAGGATATTGCGGACATGGGTTTTAACAGTTCCCAACGAAATAAATAGCGTTTCGGCAATTTCGGAATTACTCCGCCCATCAACAATTAATTCAAGGATTTCCATTTCCCGATCAGTCAGAGGTGACTCTTCAATGAGCTTTTCTACTTCTGGCTTCAGGGCATCGATCGCGATTGTTTTCGGTGGGGAATGATCGGACGAATTCAGGCGCACTTGTTGCAGTACAATATTCGCGATCGCCGGATCAATCCAGGCATGGCCTGCGTAAGTTGTTTGAATCGCCTCTGCTAATTTGGCCGTACTGGCATCCTTCATACAGTAAGAATCCGCTCCGGCGGCAAATGCAGCCAGGACAGAATCCCTGGTTTCATGCATTGTTAGCATCAGAATTTTAGGAATCTGCTCTCGGCCTTCCTCTGCACACGTTTGCTTGAATTGGCGCACCAGTTCAATTCCGTCAATGTCGGGCAAACCAATATCGACCACAGCAACATCAATCCCATCTGCGGCCAAAATGGCTAACCCTTGAGCACCATTGGCCGCTTCATCGATCACTTCCAGTTGATCAATTCGCCGTAAAGCTGCTTTGAGGCCCAGGCGCGTTAGATCATGATCTTCAATTAAAACAATGCGAATGTTGCCCATACGTTACATCTTTTCACGAGAGGACTTGCTACCAAAACCCGCCCCTGGGTTGACCAACAAATTGTGCCATTGTGCCAGATCTATAAAAGACGATTGGCCTTGAAAATAACCGTATGCAGAGATCATACTCTAGATATAGAGCTTACGGCTGAGAAGCCTTATATAGTATCAGAGAATGTGCGTTTTGGAGACAGAGACTGTTTGCTCCAGGCAAGCGAATCTGTTTTAGGTGTGGGTCTAGATGATGAACCAGTCTTCGGACTTTGTTGAAAACTTTTGCTCTGAGCAAAATTTGGTAACACCGGGTCAGTTGCTGACCGAAGCAGGAAGCTGGCAGCCAGACTTGCCCTCTCTATTCAATGCATTTCCCTATCTAGTCTGGCAAGCAGATGCTACGGGGAGCGTCGTCCACCTGAGTGATCATTGGGAAGAATGGACGGGATTAGCCAAAACCTGTGGACTGGAGCAACGGTTTTTTGATTTGGTGCCTTTGGCCGATCGCGATCGCGTCTGCCGCAACTGGCAACATGCCGTCCAAACCCAGCAACCCTTCAGCCTGAGTACCCACTTCAAACACAAATCTGGCCACTACCAGCCCGTTTGGCTCAGTGCGCGGCCCCTCCTGCCACCACCCCATGCCCCCGGCCCAGCGGTTGTCCAGTGGGTTGGCTCTCTGGTTGATTTGGCGATCGCCCCGGTTTTTCCGCCCTCGCCCGCCACCCAAGAACAAGAGCTACAAGCCATTATTACGCGCAACATGGCCGAAGGCATTTGTCTGGCGCGGTTGAGCGATGGCGTTATTGTGTACGCCAACCCCAAATTTGAGCGAATGTTTGGTTACAGTGCGGGGGAACTCAACGGCAAAAGCGTAGAAGTTGTTAACTATCCTCAAGCAGAGATCGACCCGGCGATCGTGGCCCAGCGCATTCTGCAAACTGTGATCGAGCAGGGCGAAGCAACCTACGAGGTGCACAACGTCAAAAAAGATGGCACGCCCTTTTGGTGTCGGGCGACAGCCTCCATGTTTGAGCATCCAGAATACGGGCCGACCCTGGTAGCGGTTCAGCAAGACATCACCGCCCAAAAACAGATCGAGCAACATTTAAGCAACAGCGAAAAACGCTTTCAAGCCATTTTCAACCAATCATTTCAGTTCATGGGAGTGCTTGATCCCGCTGGGACGCTGCTAGAAGTGAATCAGGCGGCGCTGGATTTGGGCGGTGTCACCTTGGATGAGGTCATCGGCAAGCCCTTTTGGGAAACCTATTGGTGGACGATCGCCCCAGAAACCCAGGCCCAATTGCAAACCGCGATCGCCCAAGCCGCCCAAGGCCAATTTATCCGGTATGAAGTCACCGTGTGGGGACAAGATCACTCCGTCGTCGTCCTCGACTTTTCCCTTAAGCCCGTCCAGGACGAAAGTGGTCACGTTTTTTTGCTGATTCCCGAAGGACGCGACATCACTCAACGCAAGGAAGCTGAAGCCGAAATCCGCAGCCTGAATGCTGAACTGGAAGCCCGCGTCTCCCAGCGCACAGCCCAACTCAACGCCTCCAACCAACGCTACGAAACCCTAACCCAGATTTCGCCCGTTGGGATTTTTCGCGCCAGTCGGGATGGCAGAGCCATTTTTGTCAACGATCGCTGGTGCACAATGGCGGGCGTTACCCCGGCCGATGTTCATGGCAATCGGTGGTTAAAGGCGATTCATCCCCGCGATCGCCGCCGCGTCCTCGCCCTCTGGCAACGCGCCATCCAAAGCAACCACCGCTTCCAGGCTGAATACCGCTTTCGCCACCGCGATGGCAGCGAACTCTGGGTCTACGGGCAAGCCATCCCCGAAATGGGCGACAACGGAGAAATCATTGGCTACGTCGGCACCGTCACCGACATTACCGAGTTAAAAATGGCCGAACAGGCTCTAAAAGACAGCGAGGAACTGTTTCGGGGCACCTTTGAGCAGGCCGCAGTGGGCGTGGCCCAACTCACCCTAGACGGGCGCTGGCTACGGGTCAACCAAAAATTCTGCGATATCGTGGGGCACAACCGCACGGAACTGTTGGAACTAACCTTTCATTCCATCACCCATCCCGACGATTTGCCCCAAGACATGGCTTGTATTGAGCAGTTGCTGCGGGGCGAGGCCGCCAACTGCGTGCTGGAAAAACGCTACATCCACAAAGATGGTTCGCCCATTTGGGTCAATGTCACCGTGTCCTTAATTTATGATTCGCTCACGGGCAAACCCAAATATTTTGTTGGGGTAGTGGAAGACATTGGCAAACGCCGCCAGATGGAGGCCGATCGCCGCATCGCCGAACAAGCCTTGCAAGAGCGGGCCATTGAACTCATCCAACTCAATGCGTTGCTGGCCAAAACAGCCTCCAAACTGGAAGAACGGAACCGCGAACTGGATCAATTTGCCTACATTGCCTCCCACGATCTAAAAGCCCCCTTGCGGGCGATCGCCAACCTCTCCGAATGGCTCGAAGACGACCTCCAGGGTCAACTCGCTGAAGAAAACCAACAACAACTGCAACTCTTGCGGAGCCGCGTGCAACGGATGGATGCGCTGATCAATGGCCTACTGCAATATTCCCGCGTGGGCCGCACCGATCAATCCATCGTCTTGACCAATGTGCATGACTTAATCCTGGAAGTGATCGATTCCCTCGCCCCGCCCCCGGAGATTACGATTCACATCCCGCCCGAACTCCCCACCTTCAACACGCGGAAATTATTTTTACAACAAGTCTTGGCCAACCTGATTAGCAATGCCATCAAACACCGCGATCGCCCCAGTGGCTCTATCCACGTCACCCTCCGCGACCAAGGCTTGGTGTACGAATTTGCTGTGCGGGATGACGGCCCCGGCATTGACCCGGCCAACCACGAACGCATCTTTTTAATCTTCCAAACCCTCACCGCCCGCGATCAAACAGAAAACACCGGGGTTGGTTTGTCCATTGTGAAAAAAATCATTGAAACCGAAGGAGGAACCATCCGCGTTGAATCGCAACTGGGCCAAGGCACCACGTTTCGGTTTACCTGGCCCAAGCAACCAGCGCGATCGCCTGAACCCTAACCCCCGACTCTGCCATGCAATGCTCTCCGCTCAAACAACTGAATCTGCTGTGGTTGCGGTTGCCCGTGCGCCATCGTGGTGCCGTTGTCATCGCGATCCCAGCCCTGTGTTTGATCACCACCCTGGCCAGTTGGGTTTGGTCGCGGGAAACCCTCAATACCGTGGGGCGCAGCATTGATATTACTGAACACCAAATTCGTAACAGCGACGAACTCCTCGCCGAAATCGTCAATGCCGAAACGGGCGTGCGGGGCTTTACCTTAACCAAAGAGGAACGGTTTTTAGAACCTTATAACGACGCAATGGCCGCCCTTGCCCCGCTTATCCAAGCCCGCGAAGGTTTTCTTCAAGTTCATCCCCAGTTCAAAGAGGATTTTGCGGCCATTCGTCAGAGCGTGGATCAACGCCTACGCTACTTTGAGGCTGTCATCAACTATGTCCGCACCCAAACCTATGATCTGGACAAATCTGTTGAATTACAGATTTTGTTAGAGCAATCGAAACAACGGATGGATGTGCTGCGAAGCCAGATTGACCGAGTGCAGGACAAAGAAAACGCCTTGTTGGCAGCCCAAGAACAGTATCGCCAGCAGGTCAATCACCTTGCAGCTTCAGCCTTGTGGCTCAGTGCGATTTTTAGTGCATTTGGGTTTTGGGCCGCAATTTATTTGTTCACCCGCCTCGATCGCGAACTCTACGATCGCCAAGAACGTTTAGAAGAAAATCGCTCTTTGCTAGACGCGATCGTCACCCATGTCGTAGACGGAGTGATCTCGCTGGATGAAACGGGCACCATTGAATTAGTCAACCCCACAGCCGCCGCCATGTTTGGGTACGTCCCAGAAGCCCTGATTGGCCAGCAACTCAATCAATTGCTCACCGATCAAACCTTGCAGGAAAAGCAAGTCGCGATCGCCCATACCTTGCAACAAGGCCAAACCTGGCAAACAATGGGCCTCCGGCACGATCATTCCACCTTTCCCATCGCAGTGTCCATCAGCGACATTCAAATAGACGGTCGCCTGGTCGCCATCATCCGCGACATGACCGAAGTCCAGGCCACCCAAGCCAAACTCGAATCCCGCGCCACCGAACTCTCCCGCGTTACGGCGATCCTGGCCCAAACTAACGCCGCCCTCGAAGGCCGCAACAAAGAACTCGAACAATTTGCCTACGTTGCTTCCCACGATTTGAAAGCCCCCTTACGGGCGATCGCCAACTTGTCCGAATGGATTGAAGACGACCTGCAAGGTTCACTCCCCGAAGAAAACCAACACCAAATGCAACTGTTGCGGGGGCGTGTCCACCGCATGGAAGCCCTCATCAATGGCTTGTTGGCATATTCTCGCGTTGGGCGCGTCCAAGTTGAGGCCGAAGCCGTCAACGTCAAAACCTTACTAGACGATGTCATTGATTTGCTGGGCATTCCGGCAAAATTTACCATCACCATTGGCCCCATGCCCCAGTTCTCCACCAAAGCGTTGCTCCTGCGCCAAGTCTTCGCCAACCTGATCAGTAATGCCGTGACACACCACGATCGCCCCGCTGGCACCATCACCATTACCGCGATCGAGCACTCCACCCACTACGAATTTGCCGTCGCCGACGATGGCCCCGGCATCAGCCCCACGTATCACGACAAGATCTTCGTCATTTTCCAAACCCTGGAAGCACGGGATACCAAAGAAAGCACCGGTATCGGCCTTTCCATCGTCAAAAAAATAGTCGAAGCCGAAAATGGCCAAATTTGGGTCGATTCCGCCGAGGGGCAGGGTAGTACTTTTCGCTTCACCTGGCCCAAGACGAGTTGAATTTAGCACAAAAATTGATTTTTCTTAAATAACCATTAACTCTCTTTTCAGTGTCATAGTCCCCAAGGTTGAGGTACAGAATCACCGTTCCCCCCTAGAATGTTAGAAACAACACATCAAAGTCAGCGGGTTAACGTCTGGGTGGTTAACGGTAATGGATGACAGGATGATTAATGTACTTTTGGTTGAAGATGACGAAGTTGATGTAATGAACGTTCGCCGAGCGTTTCGTAAGAACAACATCACGAATCCTCTATACGTTGCTTCCAACGGGTTGCAAGCGCTTGATATGTTGCGGGGAGCCGATGCTGAGCTGCCCAAGGTGCCTAACAGTCGCCGTATTATTTTGCTAGATTTGAACATGCCGAAGATGGGGGGTTTGGAGTTTTTGCAAGCGTTGCGGCAAGATGAAAAATTGCGCTCGACTCCGGTCGTCGTGCTAACGACATCCAACCAAGACCGCGATCGCATCGAAGCATACAACCTCAACGTCGCTGGCTACATCCTCAAGCCCGTTACCTTCAGCAACTTCGCTGAAGTGATGGCTACCCTCAACAAATACTGGGCCTTATGCGAGTTGCCGTCTCCCGCCTCAGAGCTGTCCCCAGTAGCGACCAACTCATAGTTCCACCGCCAACCTCCTTTTGTCTGTGGAAAACTTCAAAGTTCTAATCGTTGATGATGACGCAGTAGACCGAATTGCAGTGCGGCGGGCCTTGAAAACCTCAAGCCTTGCCGTTCAATTTGTTGAGGCTTGGGATTATGAATCCGCCCTTTCAACGTTAGAACTCCACACCTTCGATTGCATCTTCATGGACTATCGGTTGCCCGATCGCAACGGTTTAATCTTAGTTCAAAACATTCGACAAAACGGAATTCGTACACCGCTTGTCGTGCTAACCGGACAGGGAGACGAGCAAATCGCCGTAGAACTGATGAAGGCAGGCGCATCAGATTATCTGCCTAAATCGAAAATATCGGCTGAAGCTTTGGCACGAATTCTGCACAATGCCGTTCGGATTTATCGGGCCGAGCAAGAAGCCGAAACCGCCAAGCAGCAACGGGAACAATTGGCCCGTCAACGGGAAGATTTTGTGTATCGCTTGACCCACGATTTGCGAACACCGCTTGTTGCCGCCGATCGGATGCTGATGTTATTTGAAGAGGAAGCCTTTGGGCCAATTTCGCTGGAAATGCACGCCGCGATCGCCACGATGATCCGCAGTAACCAGAACTTGCTGCAAATGGTAAACACCATTCTCGAAGTGTATCGTCATGATGCAGGCCACAAAATCCTCAGCTTTTCGGCTTGTAACGTTCTAAATATTCTTGAAGAAGTCGCCCAAGCCCTAAAGCCCTTAGCCTACGAGAAGCAACTCCAGTTAGTGATTTGTGCAAAAGATCTCCAGACAAAAGCGCGATCGCCCATTGTTATGGGTGATTATTTAGAACTCAATCGGGTCTTTACCAACTTGCTAGGAAATGCGATCAAATTTACTGACCAGGGTTCTGTCAGCATCGTTTTAAGCCTACTAAATAACGATTCTGGTACAGATGTTGAACTTGCTGAAAATAAGACGGCAGAGATGGTTGCGATCGCCATCCAAGACACGGGTTCTGGAATTTCTGAACATGATCAACATCACCTGTTCGAGCGATTTCGGCAAGGCGAAAATAAACGCTCTGGCAGTGGCTTGGGCTTATATTTATCCCACCGCATCATCGAGGCCCATCACGGCAAAATCCAAGTCAAGTCCCAATTAGGAGAAGGAAGTTGCTTCAGTGTTTTTTTACCCCTAGCTTCTAACCCCTTATTACCCTAATCAAGCATCCCTGCCACTGATACGAATAAGGGAAGATATCACCTTTTCAAATTGCCCTCATCTCCCAGGAAAAGGGTTTAGGGTGAGGGCTTCAACAGTGACACACTTCCTACGAACAAAGCCCATCCCCCACCCCGCTTTACTGCTGGCATCATCTTGGCCCCTGAGACTAACAGCCTTGGCGCTCCTACCATTCAACCGCTCCAAAGCTCCGTCAAGTCCCCCAGACCTCAGGAACGCGAGGCAAACAGTATAACGGTTACAGGCCCCAATTTTTCTCATCATTTTGGGGCTTTCGCCTACACTAAACTTAAGGTTGCACCGGGCTGGTTCCTTAATTAGATAGATTTATGGATTGTTCAAACGTATCCTTTGATTGATGTTTTAGCGCTCCAAATTTGGTGCAATAGAGAAAAAGTTAATCTCTAGGTAATCGAATCATGCGTAAGCTAAACATTGGTTTGACAGAAGAACAACTGCAAGGCGTAATTGAATTATTAAATCATGACTTGGCTGATGCCTATTTACTGCAAATCAAGACCAAGAAGTACCACTGGGATGTGGTTGGCCCTCAGTTTATGTCGCTTCATAAAATGTGGGAAGAACAGTACACCAAGCTATCGCTAGCGATCGATAGTCTAGCCGAGCGTGTTCGAGCATTGGGTGGCTATCCAGTGGCAACGGCCAAAGAGTTTATTGAATTTGCAACACTGCAAGAAGATCCAGGGCATACCCCCAACACCACCACAATGGTTAGCAACTTAGTTGACGACCATGAACAAGTTATTCGGAACTTACGTGGCCATATTGATCAGTGTGGCGACCAGTTTCATGATGAAGGGACTGCTGACTTTTTGACCGGTTTGATGGAAAGCCACGAGGAAATGGCCTGGATGTTGCGTTCTTTCATTGAAGGCGAGGCTATTGCTTCAGATGGCTCAACGAAACTACCCAGCAACAAAGCTGTTGTCGGTAGCCGTAATTAAGTCCTTTTGACACTTTAGCCGGTGTAATTGCGATCGCAATTCCATCCAGCAAAGCGCCCACAGTTTCTGCCCAAACCTTATCTGCTTGTAGCACAGACTTACCCGTTGATAACACACAATCGATTGCTGAAAACCAACAGAGCGAATAGCAAAAATGCTGTATAAGTTGATTTAAAGGCGATCAATACTGGTCTTATCAGCGGACAACTCTACTAGCCGCTTGCAATAAGTTTGGGCATTGAATAAACTGATAATCGGATTCAATCCATATCAGTTATTCCGAATAATCTGGTTACATAATTATTATTCCCAGCCAGGATAAAGAATTCACTAAAGGTTTTTTATCCTGGTGAAAATATCACCATTTCACACGCAAGGTTTACTAGAGCAATAGCAGGGTAAATTTCGCAAAGTAAATGGATTTATTAGCGACATTTTACCCATGCGAAAACTTAATGATTAGGTTGTTTTTTGCTATTAGCCAGCTCTAATTAATGAGCAAATTTATTTTTAGAAATTGAGATTCATGCTGTTCGATCTAAAGTCAGTTTATTTTCCCAGTTACACTGACCCAGTTACACTGATGCTAATTTAACCTACACAAAAATCAGCTATTCAGGAATTTTTTCAATCATTAGCTAACCTAGATTTAATCAATCAGCACAAAGATAATTCTTTTAATTGACATCACAACTAAACTCAATTTTGTGGAATAGAGTAGTCTGAATTGATAGAAATAGACGCTAGTGGTAAAACTTAATGCATTGAACTATTCCTAGAAGACATGCATAGGTCAGGGTAATTCGAGATGAAACCTGGACAGGTTAGATTGAGTCATCAAACCCAGTCGCCGCAGGGGTTACGCGATCGCGGCATCGTCACATAGCTAACTCAACCCACCCAGCGAAATTATTTGATAATTTGCATCGTGGCGATCGCGCCATCCTTTCCTGCACCTGAGATAATAGGGCTATTAATCAATGTTGATCGTAGCTCTGGCAATATGACAGCAACAGTTTCTGCACCCACTTTTACGTCCCGCCTTGTGAATGGGGTTTTGGCCATTAAACCACTAGCCCAACTGGCCAAAAACCGGGCACGGACAATGATGATTAAGCGGGCGGACTCGATTGGCGTGCCGTGGATGGCGACAGTGGAAGCATTGAAACAACGAGACTGGCAAGCCGATTTTGCTGCCGTACAAAACTCAACCTTGGTCTATCCCGATTACTATCAAACGTCTTTTCACGCCTACGATGAGGGGAATCTGGGGTGGGAGCCAGCACTAGAAGTCGAAGTAGCGGCTTATGCTGTTCATGCTCGGATTTGGCAAGAGGCCGCCGCAGAGGGCGATCAACGGCTGCGGGAAAGTTACCATGCCTGTTTACAAGCTCAGTTACCAACCGCGCCCACGGCGATCGCCGATTTGGGGTGTGGCGTAGGGATGAGCACTTTTGCATTGCAAGCAGCTTTTCCAAAGGCTACGTTGACAGGAGTTGATTTGTCGCCTTATTTTCTGGCCGTGGCCAAATATCGCACTGAGCAACGGGCAAACAACCAGGGACACCGTTACCAGGGGACGACAGCCACGGCTTCTCGCCCCCAGTGGATTCATGCCGCTGCCGAAGCAACAGGGCTACCCTCGGAATCGTTTGACCTGGTTTCAGCGTGTCTGCTGTTTCATGAACTGCCCCAAACAGCGGCGATCGCAATTTTCGCGGAAGCGCGTCGATTACTGCGGCCCGGTGGCCATTTCGCCCTGATGGATATGAATCCCCAATCTGAGGTGTATGCCAAACTGCCCCCTTATATTTTGACCTTACTTAAAAGTACAGAACCTTATCTTGATCAATACTTTGCCCTTGATGTGAGTCAAGCTTTACAAGATGCGGGGTTTGAATCCCCGACGATAGTAGCCTGTACTCCTCGCCACCGCGCGATCATCGCCAAAGTACGATGAGAGCTACGAGCTAGTTCGCACTATCAAAGAAACCATTTTTGCGGCTACCCAAACCCGAATGCTAAATAGAAAATAACTAAGTTAAAACTTAATTTAGCAGCTACAAAGTAGTCGTTGGGATAGTTTTATCTTACTCAGCATATCTCTGCTTGGCCAAATTTGGACATGCCCACTTTAGGGCTTGTGTCCGGTTTGAACTGGTTCGTCATTGGCATAAGCGCGATCGCCATTGGCTTAACACGTTTTTGGTATCACTCTTGCCATGAATCTCTCTACAATTGAGAGGAAACCAGTTTGGGGCAACGGGATGAAACGAATCTTATTAATTGCAGGGTTTGAGTCGTTTAATGCCGGGTTATATCGACAGGCCGCAGATTTGGCCCAAGCGCGTTGTCCTGAGTTGGCGATCGCAGTTTTCAGCGATCGCGATTTAGCCACACAACCCGATGTAATTGAAGCAGCATTACAACAGGCAGATGTCTTTTTTGCCAGTTTAATCTTTGACTATGATCAGGTATTGTGGCTACGCGAACGCACTCAACAGATTCCCATTCGCTTAGTGTTTGAGTCAGCCTTGGAATTAATGAGCTTAACGCAGTTAGGCAAGTTTGCGATCGGGGATAAGCCCAAAGGGATGCCCAAACCTGTGCAATTTATTCTTAGCAAGTTTACCAACAGTCGCGAAGAAGATAAATTAGCCGGATATATCAGCTTTTTGAAAACGGGGCCAAAACTGCTGAAATATATCCCCATCGGGAAAGTGCAGGATTTACGGAATTGGTTGATTATTTATGGGTATTGGAATGCAGGCGGAACAGAAAACGTAGCTGCTTTATTTTGGACGATCGCTGACAAATATTTGGGTTTAACCGTAGAGGAAATTCCACCACCGCTAGAAACGCCCAATATGGGTTTACTCCATCCCAATTATTCAGGCTATTTCGAGTCACCTCGCGAGTATTTAAGCTGGTATCAAGGCCAATCAAAACTTAATCCTTCAGCGCCTACTGTGGGCCTACTGCTTTATCGTAAACACGTTATTACTCAACAGCCTTATATTCCTCAATTAATTCAGGCGTTGGAAGATGCAGGATTAATTCCAGTACCGATTTTTATTAATGGCGTAGAAGGTCACGTTGCAGTGCGCGATTGGCTAACCACAGAGTATGAACAAGCCCGTCGAGCCGTTGGGATTCAGGATACGCCATCCTTGTCTCCAGAAGCAGTCAAGGTAGACGCGATCGCCTCAACGATTGGCTTTCCCCTGGTGGGTGGCCCTGCGGGTTCAATGGAAGCGGGGCGGCAGGTGGAAGTTGCTAAACGCATTCTGACTGCTAAAAATATTCCTTACCTGATCGCGGCTCCACTGTTGATTCAAGATATTCATTCCTGGACGCGACAAGGCATTGGTGGCTTGCAAAGTGTGGTGTTGTACGCGCTACCAGAATTGGATGGAGCGATTGATACGATTCCGCTGGGGGGGTTAGTGGGCGATCGCATCTATCTAGTGCCCAACCGAGTGCAACGGCTTACCCAGCGCCTCCACGCCTGGATTCAACTGCGGCGCACACCACCCAGCGATCGCAAAATTGCGGTCATTCTCTACGGGTTTCCGCCCGGTTATGGCGCAACAGGAACAGCGGCCTTGCTCAATGTGCCTGACTCCTTGCTCAACCTGCTGCGTGCCCTCAAAGCTCAGGGATATACCATTGGCGACTTGCCTGACGATGGCGAAACCTTGCTGCAACAAGTGAAAGCAGCCGATGAATTATATGTGAGCCAGGTGCCCAAAGGGATTTCATTGGAGGAAGCCCCAATCACCACCGTCACCGCCAAAACCCTGGAACAATGGCTTGGCTATTTGCTCACGTCGCGGGTTGAGCACCAGTGGAAATCGTTGACAGAAACCGGAATTCGCACGGTGGCGATCGCGGAACAACCTGAAACTTCGCGCTATCTTCTCGGTGGTGTGCAATTGGGCAACGTGTGGATTGGGGTACAGCCCCCCCTCGGCATCAACGGCGATCCTATGCGGCTAATGTTTGAACGCGATCTCACCCCCCATCCGCAATATGCCGCCTTTTACCAATGGCTGCAAAAAGAGTTCCAGGCCCATGCGATCGTCCATTTTGGGATGCACGGCACCGTAGAGTGGCTCCCAGGTTCACCGCTGGGCAATACTGGCTATTCCTGGCCCGATATTCTTTTAGGAAATGTGCCCAATCTCTACATTTACGCAGCCAACAATCCCTCTGAGTCAATTCTGGCCAAACGGCGTGGCTATGGGGTTTTGATTTCCCATAATGTGCCCCCCTATGGGCGGGCCGGACTTTATAAAGAACTTGTTAATTTGCGCGATTTAATTACGGAATATCGTGACGATCCAACCAAGAATTATGCGTTGAAGGAAGTCATCTGTAAGAAAATTGTGGATACAGGCTTGGAGGCTGATTGTCCTTTTGATGAAGCCCGTCATTTAGGTATTGAGTTCACACCAGAAAATGCACGTTTATTTAGTGCTGATGTCTTTAATCACTATCTAGTTAAACTCTACGAATACTTACAAGTATTAGAGAATCGCCTCTTTTCTTCAGGTTTACATGTACTAGGCCAAATCCCCACTCCAGACCAGCTTAAAACCTATCTACAAGCTTACTTAGGAGATAGACTAACATCAGAAAATATTGACGCGATCGCCAACGGTGAATCACCGTCCGACTCAGAATCCACCGACATACAAGCAGCGATCGCCATTCGTGATTTACTCCACCAAACATCCGATGAACTCACCAACCTTTTGCGGGGACTCAACGGTGAGTACATCCCGCCAGCGCCGGGGGGCGACCTCCTGCGCGATGGCCCCGGCGTATTACCCACCGGACGCAACATTCATGCTCTTGATCCTTACCGAATGCCCTCCCCAGCCGCGTATGAGCGGGGACGGGAAATTGGCCGCAAGCTCATCGCGCAACACCTCGCAGAGCAGGGAACCTATCCCGAAACCGTTGCCGTAATGCTGTGGGGGTTAGATGTGATCAAAACCAAAGGAGAATCCCTGGGCATTTTGCTGGAACTGGTCGGGGCAGAACCCGTTAAAGAAGGAACGGGCCGGATTGTGCGCTATGAATTGATGCCCCTGGAACAGGTTGGTCATCCCCGCATTGATATTTTAGGCAACTTGTCTGGCATTTTTCGAGATAGCTTTGTGAACGTCATTGAGTTACTGGATGATTTGTTTCGACGAGCCGCAGAAATCGATGAGCCAGAGGAGCAAAACTTTATTCGGAAACACGCGATCGCCCTCCACTCACAAGGCATTGAGAACGGCTCAGCCCGTCTTTTTTCCAATCCTGCTGGGGATTATGGCTCCCTGGTGAATGATCAAGTGACTGCGGCTAATTGGGAGGATGGCCAGGAGCTTGCCCAGACTTGGCAAGGACGCAATACCTTTAGTTATGGCCGCCAAGACAAAGGTGAAGCCCGACCAGAGGTGCTACAAACATTGCTGCAAACGACTCATCGGGTTGTTCAAGAGATTGATTCTGTAGAATATGGTTTAACGGATATTCAGGAGTATTATGCCAATACCGGCGGACTCAAAAAAGCCGCAGAGCAGCATCAAGGGAAAAAGATTGCTGCGAGTTTTGTTGAAAGCTTTTCTAAAGACACTACGCCACGTCAATTGGATGAACTGTTGCGCTTAGAATATCGTTCAAAACTACTCAATCCCAGATGGGCTGAAGCAATGGTAGCTCAGGGTTCTGGAGGGGCTTACGAAATTTCTCAGCGGATGACAGCATTGATTGGCTGGGGAGGTACCGCCGATTTTCAGGAGGGGTGGGTCTACGACCAGGCCGCTGATACCTATGCCCTTGATCCAGCGATCGCCGAACAACTCCGCAAAGCCAACCCCGAAGCGTTCCGTAATATTATCGGGCGGATGCTGGAAGCCCACGGTCGCGGGTTCTGGAATGCCGATCGCGATCGGTTAGAAAAACTCCGCGAACTCTACGAACTCACCGACGAAGAATTGGAAGGTGTTACTCCGCTCAGGGCTTGAAGCTGGTGAACATCAGTGCAAAATCATCAGTACAAAATCAGCATCAATCGTTTGCGATATTCAGTCGTAAGTGGATGATCGTTACCTAGTAAATTAAAGACATCTAGCATTGCTTTTCTAGCACCATCGTCACGATAAGCGCGATCGCGACTGACTAAATCTAACAAAATTTCCAGCGCTGCCCGATAATCTTTTTGCACCACCAACTCCGCTGCCTTTTGAAATGCTTGGTCGAGTTCACTACCACTGATAGATTGAGTTGAGGTTCGCTTAAATTGAATTGCCGCCCTTAAGCCGTTGGCTCTTTGACTATAACCTTTCTCATGGTCTTGAATGGGTCTTAAGGTACTTTCCGCTTCATCAAATTGCTCAGCTTCAACAAAAAACTCCGCTGCCTCCAAGCGCAACTCACGGTTATCAGGATAGCGGTTCAGCATCGCTTGGAGCACAGCTTTAGCTTCATCGACTTCACCCATTGCCGCAGCGTCATAAACTTGAGTCAACGCAATCTCCAAGGCTGATTTCAAATTGAGTTGTGCCATCAGTTCTCGCAATTGGGGTTCGGGCAAAACCCCCACGAACCCTTCCGTCACCTCGCCATCCAGCACAATGCGGACATCGGGCACCCCCTGGACATCGTAGGCTTGGGCCAACTCCTGATTTTGGTCAATATCCACCTTGGCCAACACAAAATCATATTCCTGAACCAGCTTTTCCAATAGGGGCTTTAGCATTTGGCACGGGCCACACCAGGTTGCAAAAAAATCAACGAATACGGGCTTTTGGTAAGATGCTTCTAGCACGTCTTTGGCAAAGTTGGCCTGATCTGTCGTAATGGATGTCCCCATAGCGATCGCCCCGCTCATTTCAACAGCAATAATCCGTCTATTAAACCCTAAAAAACGAAAGTCAGCAGCCGCTCCTGGTTAAATCGTGACTACTGACTTATCGCTTCCATGCGATCGTCGATCAAGCTTGGAAATTAAAAGCTTATTTTGCCTTTTTCGTTTTCTTGGTGGTGCTAGCTTTGGTCGTGGCAGTTTTAGAAGCGCCCCCTTTGGCTGCACTTGTCGCTTTGGTTGCCGCCTTCTTGGCCCCGCCATTGGCACTCAGACCCATGTCGCCAGCTTGCAAATGGGCTTCGAGGAACCACAACCGCATGTCAATACTACGCGATACTTCGGTGTATAAATCAGCCGTATCCGCATCACCCAGGTCATCGGTTTTGGCAATGCCATCACGCAAAAGCTTACCGTAGGGAGCATAGCGATCGGCCAGGGCGACAATATGATCCTTCCCGTCTAAAATGTCAAAAGGATATTCAGGTAATTGAGAGACTTGAGCCGCCATGCGGGCCGTCCCCATTGCAACGCCGCCCAGGGTGGTTACTCGCTCGGCAAACATATCAATGTACTCTTCCAGTTCCCCGGCTAGTTCATCAAACAGTTCATGAAGCTGATAAAAATCAAGTCCTTTTACATTCCAGTGAGCCTGTTTTACCTGGGTTTTGAGATCCAAGGTGTAGGCCAGCGTTTCGTTGAGCAGATCAACAATCTCAGCTCGCGTTGCTTCTGGAATATCAATTCGAGTCGGGTGCAAGGGTGGTTTATTGCCGTTACTGCTCATAGTTTGTTCCTCAAAGGCGCATTGTCTCAATTTAGTGTAGAGAGAAAGGTGGTGGAAATATCTACCGCTTTGGTGTAGTTTTGGGGATTTTGCATCAGTCTTTATAAATTTTAATCTGTTTTGTTCGCATCATCTGTCGTACCGACAACGATCGCCCCACGTTGTTGAATAATCCCTTGCCGAAACCCCAGCACCACCAAAATATTGGACAAGGTGAGGAACGCCTCGGCGCTCCCGTGTAACCAATCCACATTCGCCAGTTGCTCGTTCAAGGCCACCTTGGCATAAATGCCCGCCGGAATCGTCACAGCCACAAACACTAAGGTCATGTAAAACCCAATCAACGCCAAGCGGGGAGTTTGCTTTGACCGGGTGAGAAACCACAGAAAACCCAAGTAGGGAAAAAGCGACAGTGCAAAGAGCGTATCCTTTGACAGCATCAGCGTGCGAGGAGGTAAAGACTACAGGAATTTGCCACGATCGCGATCGCACAAACCCGTCATCCAGTATACGCAGTTCACCAATAGACCACGCAAGTCATTCCTGGCTTTAACGGCTACGACCCACTCAAACTAGACTCATCACCGCCATAAACAATACATCCGCTCCTCAATACGCTTGATCTATTAATCGAATATTTGTACTATTTTCATCAGGCGATCGCTTGCGCGACAGATTCGCCCTCGGTATAATGCGGACTCCCTTGGCGACACTAGATTTGGTGTGAGTAATTGAGCGTGAAGACTATAGACAGCGTTATTTCTCCAGCGATCGCGTTGAGCAATCCAATTCTTAACCAAGTGCGAGACCGCGATCGCGCTGCCCACGATTGGTATCGCTTCATCCTTTCTTACCCGCCCCATTTGGTGCAAACGTATCTAGAGCAATTTGGTTTAGAGCCAGGGCAACAGGTGCTCGATCCCTTTTGTGGCACGGGGACAACCGTGGTCGAATGCAAAAAACAGGGGATTGCCAGCGTTGGGGTGGAAGCCAATCCGATGGCCTGGTTTGCGGGGTCGGTGAAAGTGGATTGGACTCCCCCAGCAACAGCCTTGCAAGCGATCGCGATCGCGATCGGCGATGCCACCACCCACGCCTTAGCCCAGCCTCCTGCCGACCTGCTGACCCTGCCCGAAGCGGCCCAACAAGTCATCCTCGCCAATTCCATCAGTCCCTTGCCCTTGCACAAAACCCTGGTGCTACTTCACCACCTGCGGCAGCAAGCTCCCCCTTCCCTGCAACGCCATTTGGAGTTAGCGTTGGCTAAAGCCGTGGTGACAGCCATTAGCAACTTGCGGTTTGGGCCAGAAGTGGGAGTTGGCAAAGCCAAGGCGGATGCGCCAGTCGTGGCGAGTTGGTTGGCCGAAGTCGAGGCGATCGCAGCGGATCTGCCCTATCTCCAGCAATTACCCCCAACGCCTGCCACTATCCACCATGCCGATTCTCGCCAACTGCTTTCCGTTCTGGCTCCCAACTCGATCGATGCGGTGATCACCTCCCCCCCCTACCCCAACGAAAAGGATTACACCCGCACCACCCGCCTGGAATCGGTCTTACTGGGGTTCATTCGCAATAAAGCCGAGCTGCGATCGCTCAAACAAAATCTCCTGCGATCGAACAGTCGCAACGTCTACAAAGCCGATACCGACGACCAATGGATCGCCCACCATACCGAAATCCAGCGGTTGGCCCAGGAAATTGAAACCCGCCGCATTGAACTGGGCAAAACCAGCGGCTTCGAGCGGCTCTATCATCGGGCGGTGCGGTTGTATTTTGGGGGCATGGCCAAACATCTCGCCGATTTACGCACAGTGTTGCGGCCCGGTGCCCAGTTGGCCTATGTCGTCGGCGATCAAAAATCCTATTTACAAGTCCTCATTCGCACGGGAGAGCTACTAGCCGACATTGCCCAAGCCCTCGGTTATGAAGTCGTGAATATTGACTTGTTCCGGACTCGTGCCGCTACGAAGATCAAAGAACAAATGCGCGAAGAAGTGGTGGTCTTGCGGTGGAGTGGGCACTGGCCCGATCGCCCCTACCCCTTCAGTGATCGCCCACTGTAACGACTCCTAACCTAGCTTGAAACCTTGGCACTGCGCCAGATCCACCAGCCCGCCACCATCAGCGTACAATTGCCCAAAACCGTCATCGCCGCCTGCAACGTCACCAGCCAATCCAGCGAGGCCGGGTTATCAAAAAAATGCCAGGTACAGGCGCACATGGCACTCACCAAGGCCGGGAGCATCCCAAAAGACAACGCCCACCAGGCCCGGTTCTGGGTCACTTCGCCATAGATCCAAATAAACCAGATCGCGGCGACCCACTCCAGCACACTCGAAACATGAATCACCCAGGTTGGAATGGAAAGTGCGTTCATTGGCGGCCGTTGCTTGGTAATTTCAATAATGCAGGATAGTTGTTAATAGACTAACAACCCATTGAGCTTATATCACGGATTTTGTATGGCAAACCAGCAGGCAGTATTGTGTGGCTACTATGGCATGGGCAATGGCGGCGATGAGGCGTTGCTCGCTTCGGTGTTGCAGATGTTGCCCGCCCACGTCACGCCGCTGGTGTTGTCGGGGAATCCAGCCCAAACCCGCGATCGCGAAGGGGTCGCCGCCATTCAGCGCAAAGATCTAGCAGCAGTCTTCGCCGCATTACGGCGATCGCAAATCTTCATTTGGGGCGGCGGCAGCCTCATTCAAGATGCTACCAGCGCCCTTAGCCCCCTCTATTACCTGGGCCTAATGCAAGCAGCCCAACGGCTCGGCCTCACCACGATCGCCTGGGCACAGGGCATCGGCCCCCTGCGGCGATCGTGGCTTCAACCCTTGGCCCGTCAAACCTTCCAGGGCTGCACCGCCATCAGTGTCCGCGATAGTGGTTCTGCGGCCTTGCTCAGTGAGTGGAAACTGCCCTTTACCCTCGCCCCCGACCCCGTATGGGCCATGACCTCCCAGCCCGTCGAAGGCTTATGGAACTTACCCGCACCCCGCGTGGCCGTCAACTTACGCGCCCATCGCCACCTCACCCCCGATCGCCTGGAAGCCCTCACCCAAGCCCTGATCACCTTCCAAACCGCCACCCAAACCTGCATTTTGCTCCTACCCTTCCAAGCCTCCCAAGACCTCGCGATCGCCCAGGCCATCCAACCCCGCCTCCCAGGGCCAAACAAATTGCTCCAGATCCACAATCCCCGCCAACTCAAAGGAGTCTTTCGCGGAGTCGAAATGGCGATCGCCATGCGATTACACGGGTTAATCATGGCCGCCGCCGAAGAATGTCGCTGCTTTGCCCTTAGCTACGACCCCAAAGTCAGCCGCCTCATGGACGATCTCACCCTCCCCGGCTGGGAACTCGACCAGATACCCACCGACCCCAACACCATCTGCCAAACCTGGCTCGACCACTATGCCAACGGCGATGCCCTCTCCCTCGACCAAATTCACTATCTCGTCGATCGCGCCCTCATCCACCAAGCCGTCTTGCAAAAAGTCCTGGGCGATCGCACCCCCTAGCGGCTCCAGCCCTTACACCGTTGCCCCTGCCTCTCGCCAGAAAGCCCCCCCAAAGACAAGCCTTGAGGAGGCACATCGCTCATATTAAGCAGACTCTAAACCACAACACCCACACCCTTAGACAAACACGAAATCCGATTGAATCCAACTCGTAAAGTCTTGGACAACGCCAACGATGTCGCCCTGGTAGTAAATCGCCGTATCCAGCACCGACGCATTCCCCGCCCAGTTTTCATTAGCAAAGGTGTAATCCCCAAAAGTCCCGCTCAACTGGATCTTGTCCCCTTCTAGCCAGCTAAAGTCAGAGATTACCGCAAACCCATACTGGTACTGATTGCTGAAGTCATCGTATTCCGTGTAATGCACATCGTAGGCCGTACCCAGCACAAAGCGATCGGCCCCAGCCCCACCCGTCAACGTGTCATACTCACTATCCGAGTAGCCATACCCCGTCAACGTGTCATTCCCCGCACCACCATCCAGGCTATCCGTGCCACTACCGCCATCCATCAAGTCATTGCTATCTAAGCCAAACAGCGAATCGGCACCCGCCCCACCGTAGATCGTATCCTGCCCGTCAGCACCGTAAATCGTGTCATCCCCAGCACCACCACTCAGATACTTCTCCACATAACTGGTAAAACCACTCAGGGTAGACGTACCGCCCACGATATAGTCATTACCGCTGCCACCATAGACTGTGTCTTGATCCAAGCCACCGTAGATGGTGTCATCCCCATCGCCACCACTCAGGTAATCATTGCCATAGCCCCCACTCAAGTAGTCATTGCCCGCTCCACCATAGACGTTATCATTGCCGTCTTCGCCATACAGGGAGTCGTTGCCATCCATGCCAAACAGCAAATCAGCATCCGCTCCCCCATAGAGCGTATCTTGGCCATCGGCTCCGTAAAGGGTGTCATCTCCTGCGCCGCCATCTACGTACTTTTGCACAACGCTGGTAGAACCACCCAAAATCGAAGTGCCGCCCACCAGGTAGTCATTGCCATTGCCACCGTAGAGCGTATCCTGGTCGTAGCCACCGTAGATCGTATCGTCGCCATCGCCACCAAACAAGTAATCATTCCCGTTGTCACCACTCAAGTAGTCATTGCCCGCCCCACCGTAGATGTCATCGTTGCCGTCATCCCCGTAAAGCGAATCACTGCCACCCAGCCCCGACATGAAATCATTGCCCGTGCCACCATACATCGTGTCATTGCCATCGGCCCCATAAATGGTGTCATCGCCAGCACCGCCATCGAGATACTTTTCCACATAGCTGGTAT
>ERZ1066140.26-NODE-26-length-80146-cov-19.895656_pt1 | contig 80146 bp, 73 predicted proteins | sample MGYA00382787_ERZ1066140 | MGnify/ENA primary metagenome ERZ1066140 (study PRJEB33369, sample SAMEA5778370) | biofilm metagenome | biome: Industrial cooling water; feature: Water cooling tower basin; material: Biofilm | place: United Arab Emirates | collected...
CTCTATCATAGCAACTCTCAATTTTCTCTGTCCTTTATTAAAAGGCACTACCTATCAATTTGTTTGTGTCGGCCCTGGTGCAAGCTGGGTACTTTGACACGGAATTTGAGCCAGTGGCGACGGCGGGGGCGGCTCTGTGTGTGGCTGCGTTGGGGTACTACAGTAACAAGCGGTCTAAGTCGCGATCGCTATAATTGCCAAATAAAAGAATTCCCGTTGAGCCGTGCCAGTGATGGTGTAGGGATTGAGCTTCGCTCGTTAACGGCTCCCCACAGTGCCCCATGTTGTGCGGTTTATATCAGCGATCGAGGGCTTATTTATTGGCGCGATCTCTCTTACTTTTTAACTTCAACCAGGCGTAGTGAATGCACAATACAACGACCAAGGGCTTTTGGCGAGTTCTGCCTGTATTCTGCCATCTGCAATTCAGCAAACTCGAACGCATCATCTTGAGTTAGAAACGGCCCCCACCAAGTACCGGAAGGATACCACCGTCCATCCATACCAACGGTTTCCCATTGGCAGAAATAAGCTTCTTGTGGGGTGACTTCAAATTTGCTCATGGTGGCTAATGGGGAAGAGTATGGCCATGATACCCCTACAGTCGATCGCGCTCTAAGTCGTAGATGGCCTTCTCATAGGCCCATTGCTCAGACCGCTCTGGGTTCATCAACAGCAGCCGTTGCACCAGGCGATCGCTCACTCTGCGATCCTTGGTCAGACTATCAAGGCGATTCTTGGTGACTCCACTGGCAGGCTTCACCGCGATAGGATGCGGGGTGGGTTTTAGTGCTGGCTTGGCCGTTGGGCGGAAGCGAGTATCATAAATAGCCTTTTGGATGCACCAATGCATGGTTTTGTCAGGGTGTTGGGTGCGCGCGGTCTTGATTAGTTCAAAGCAAACGTCTTTGTTCCCATTTACCAGTTTCAACAACACTGGTAGTAATTCATCTTCCATTGGGCATCCTGAATCTGGAGTTATACAAAGCCCCCGGTCATCGCGCGATCGGGGGCTTATTTCAGGTTTCCCCTGTGAGGCGATAACTGACCAAACCAATGGAAAAGATAGGCGGCACAAAGCCCCCACAAACAGGCGAACAAGCCAAGATGGAAAGCAGACAAAACCTCTATCAAGGATTGGCGCACGGGCAGATCAAAAACATTGAGTCCCCAAAAGGCAATTGTCGCACTGGGGAAGGTTGCTACCAGCATGACCACCCAGGCCCGTAGGATAGCCACTCGACTGCCGATGCGGAGCCAGGACGGAGGGTTTGACCAGAACAACCTCAGAACCCATCGATAGACCAACAAGGTGAAGGCAAACCACAAAAAAGAGATGGGGATTAGGCAAGCAAGCACCACAAGTGGGAGTAGAGCAACATCAGGCGCAGTTGAGTAGAACATGATGAGCCAAAGAGTAAAGCGCCATATCTCCATTGCCCAATACACGCCGATCAAACCAAACGCGGGAAATGCTGTCTTGATAACCTGACTCCAAGCTGATCGGTTTGGTAGCATGGCGGGAATCCTGAGCTTAATTGATACTTCAAAGCCCCTAACCACAATGGCTAGGGGCTTTTTTAAAGTTCCCAGTTTTGTACGAAATTCACTAACACACATCATCATCCTTTGGTGGAGCATCGCGGAACAGCACGCACCAGTCAATCTTTTCCAAGTCGAGAAAATCAAAATTTCCAGAATCTTTCAGGGATTGGGTGATGTATTCCCGTGCGCTCATGCCGTGCATTTCGGCCTTGGCACAGAGCGATCGCCAAATTTCCTCACGGTTATCTTTGTTCATGGCTCGGTCAGTGACGATGGCCTCTGCCATGTTGGTCACAGAGCGTTCGCCCCTGGTGTCGCCCCACAGATGCAGAAGCACATCAACCACAATATCTAGTCTCAAGGTGATGGGGCGATCGCGCTTGTCTATACTTCTAGCCATTATTTGATACCCGTTTGGATTCCATTTGATAAGCGTATTATCTCCAAATTCAAAAGGATAGATTCTAAAGACAATCCATTTGGGTTCCAATTAGATGTTTTATGCTATTCTTCTTTCATGTCCAACGAATTCCATCGCGCACTAAGGAAAAGCACAGATTTCGTTGGACTCCTGCCCAATGCAGCCGTTTTTCACTAATTCTTACTAATTCCAATGAATGCGCTGAAAACCAAGCCCCTCTATACTTTCGAGGATTTGCGGCTAGAACTTGACCGAATTCGCGAGGGTGGAATGCCCCGATCTACCCTCTATCACTGGCTCCGTAGCTTGCGGATTTTGCCGGGGAAGGATGGGTACTACACCGAAGATGATCTATTCGTCTTGGAAGACTTACACAAGTTCTTGCAGCGGTGCCCGTCGATCAAAAAGTTCGAGCGAGTCTATTTTTCTTAACCACCAATTGACCCATTACAGAAGGTAAAACCATGCCACGCTTTGACAACCAACGGCCCCAAGCCCCCGAACTGCCCACACTGCAAAAGCCCCAGCCCAACCCCACTGCCCAAACTCGTGAAGCCCTCGCCCACAGTTCCCAGGCGTTAGGGGCGCAAGTCTCTGACCTGGTGCAACGCATGGATGCTTCAGATCGCCAACTAGCCCGACAATTGGCCGGATACGTCGCCAGTCGCCCCAACCGGTTTAAACAAATGTTGGCGACTGAGCTAGATGCGTTGCTCAATCCCACGCCCGAATTCGTTGATGTGGCCGTGTTTGAGCCTGCCTCTGTGGAGTTTGGTGGCTTCGGCGCGATCGCCACCTCCACCGTTGCTGGCGCACTGCCGATGTAATTGCCCCAATTCGCTATTTAGAGGAGCACAAATGCTTACTATTCGGAATCTCATTAACCTTTACTTTGCGGCTAGTAGCACGACTACGTTTGCGGCTTGTTGCCTGTATCTGTTGGGCCTAATGACCTTTTCGCAAGCTGCCAAAACGTTCCCACACTCATTAGCAGTCTTTGTTTTGGCTAGCCTGACCAATACTTACAAAGACGGCAAAGTTAATTACGACGACAATCCCACGGGCGATCGCCCCCTTGGAAAGTAGCGATCGCCCTCAGTCCCATTAACCCAGGCAAAAACAATGAGCCAAACAACAACAAACAAAGTATTTATCAAGCAAGACGGGAATTGCCTCAAAATTAAATTTGTTGGTAGTAGCGAAGAACAAGCGGCCAAGCTTTACGAGGCGCTCAGGGCGGCATTCTTAGAGTTAGCAATCTCGATTGAAGTAGACGAATAAATCAGAGAGCGATCGCCCACCGTGGAAAGTAGCGATCGCCCTCAGTCCCACTATGAACGGAACCACTATGACCATATCAAATGACCGCCAAGACTTAATAGTCTACGGAGCCTTGGGCCTGTCCTTCCTCGCCCTCATCGCCTTCAAAGGCGGTGATTTTCTCAAGGGCATTAACGAACAATCGCAAGTCACGGCCAACGCGGCCAAACTTGCCAAAGACAACCAAATCGCTGAACTGCGAATTAAGCAGGGCTGCTCAACCGGGTTCATCATGGGCAACGGCGCTGCCAACCTCGTCGCGGGTGAAGTGGCCTATGAGATTCGGAATCGCACCCCTTACCCCCCGGGTACGTGCCTGATGGATGAGGCAGGCGCAACTGGCTTAGTTGATGCCAGTGGGGTTGTCTCCGATCTGCGCGTCAGTTCCCGCGCGCGCGATGCCTTTATTCGTAAAGGTTTCCGGCTGGAAAACGAGCAAGTGTTACGGGAGGCCAACTAACCATGCTTAAGCTTTTGCGCTTGGCCCTCATTGTGGGCGGTGCCTTCTTACTGGTCGCGAATATTGAGCCGTATATCGCGGTCACCCGCTTGATTTTCAACGATGCCAGCGCCGTGAATGTCTGCGCTGATTTGCAATCGGTGCCCTTCGTTGGCGGTCTACTCCACTGGGGCTGCAACCTAATCGGAGGGGTAATTTATGGCCTCTCTGGTTTCCTCGTCTGGCTCATCTTTCAGTTGATTGAACTGTTACCGATCGCCAATTCCTTCAACGTGCCCTTTCTATCGCGGATGTTGGGCCGGATGAAAGCCGCGCCCCAGGAAGCCGAAGAAGAGAGCGATCGCGAAGCCCTGCGCAAAGTCAAACAACGCCATAACACGGTGGTTGAACGCTCATTAGGGGCTTTGCTGACCTTCAGTTGGGTGATGTATATCGTTGACCTGTTGTTAATGGCATGGCTGTATAAACCCCTGAACGAATTGGGGGAACTGGATGCAATGGCGCTCGTTCGCTGTTTGTTGGGCGTGTTTGGTGTTGAGTTGGTTGTTCTCGCCATCACTTTGATTAACAACGTGATTGCACCGGGCAAGGCCAGCTACACCACGACCCGGCACCAAGCAGCCCGCGAATATTAATCACCGCACTGACCTACCGTTAGCCCCTGTCACTAGGGGCTTTTGAGTCTTTAGGAGTTCATCCCATGAAACAAGATTTAGCCCTGACGGACTACCAACCGCAAGGCATGGGGCACATCATCAAACTGTGTGCCATCACCACCGCTGGCTTTGTGCTCACCAGCATGGGTGGTTCCGCTCTGTTTGCCGCGCCCCTGGCCCTGGCTACCGTGTATTCCATGTTTCGCGGTGCCCCCAAAGCCAAAGACCCCAACTGGATTCAAGCCCGTGACGAAATCTGGGACTACAAGCTCAGTCCCAAACACCACAGCTTGGCGGATGACTATCAAACCTGGTGCAATGAGTGGGGCAAAGCCACCATCAACAGCCTGATTGAGCCGATGATCGGGCAATGTCATCTAGCCAACTTCACCAAAGACAAAAAGCATCCCTATCACGGCTTGCGAAACGTCATCGTCTATGACCACCAGGAAGATGACTTGCCCCCGTTGACTCCCCATGACTATGTGTTGGCTCGACTGGAACAACGCTTGACTGCCTTAACCCGCGATACCCAAACGGTGGATGTGAATGCGGAAGCCGTGCCCCTGGACGCGATCGCCCCTGGCAGTGCCCACATCACCAACACCCCCCAAGTGGCCTATCAGTTTCTCTTGAGCCTCACTACAGCCCCGCTCCAACCGCTCATCATTGCCGGGGTGCCGGGAAGTGGTAAGGGCGTGTTGACGGCAATGGCCCTGAGTCTGGGAGTCCGTGACAACGGGGCCAAGTTCTGGGTGTTCAACCCCAAGAACAAATTGGAAGAGGCCGGGTACTGGATTCGCGCGGAAAAGCATTTCCTCAAAAATCGCTTGCAGGATGACCCCGAACTGTTCACCGATTTGATGGACGTGTTAGAGCAGTTTGCCAACGAGGGCACCCGGCGCAATGACAATCCCACGGGCGATCGCCCCCCATTTATTTTGGTGATTGAGGAAGTCAACGCCCTGACGGGCACCTTCAGCCCCAAAGAACGGCAGCTATTCAAGTCCAGAATCACCGGGTTAGCGTCCCTCCTGCGCGGCTGCAACATGGCCATCTGGCTCAGTGGGCAGAGTATCACCCTGGAAGACTTGGGCCTGACTGGAAAATCAAACCGCTCCATGTTCACCACCATCGTCGCCCTGGCCAGTGACCGGGCCGCTGCCAAAGAACTCTGTACCCCGCTGGGCATCCCCTATGCCCCAGAACAACTGAAACCCAATGAGCGGTACTGGCTCACGGGCAACGGGCACTTTCAAGCCCTGCCCGCCCCCGCTAATATTCCCCAGTTCCCCAGTTGGGAAGCCGTGCCCAACCTGATCGATTTGCGGCCTGGTGCGAGTGCCTTGGTTGGTGGGGAAAGCGCGATCTTGGAACTGGATGACTTGCTGATGGGCGAACCTGCCCCCGTGGCAGTGGAACCCAAACCGCCAATGGTGAGGGAACCAACCCCACCGAGATCGCCCGTCGAACGCTTGGAACAGGCTTACAAACTGAGTGCCCCCGATGAGTTCCCGGATGTACCCGAATACCCCAGCGAACTGCATCAAAAACTAGCAAATTATTTGCAATCAAAAGGGGAATTTCCTATTCGCAAAATTGCCCAAAATTGGGGGCATGATAAGGGGCTTTCTTCGGAGGCGATTAAGGATTTACTCTGTGATTTAATCACACTGGGATTGATTGATACTTTCTCCCCGCCGGGGACTGATGCGGAGTGGGTTCGCTGGAAAAAAGTCTAAAATAGGCACCCAACACCCAACACCCAACACCCAACCAACCGCGTTGGGTTCCGCTCCCAGAGCTAAACCCAACAGCCCAACACCTGACCCAACACCCAACACCGGGCACCCAACACCCAACACCTCACCCAACACCATGCAGCAAGTCTTCAAACCGGATAAAAAATACTTTGATGCCCTAGCCGAAAGAATGGTGAGGCTAGCCAAAGTATCAGAGAATGATGTTGTTTTTATCGAAATTAATTGTGGTTCCCATTCAGGGCTAGGAACCGTGATTCTCAAGTCTGGTGAAAAAGTCAAAGTTTGAGGCGAATATGAACTTACTCAAAGATTTGAAAATAATGACCTGGGCGGCAATGCACCATTATGGATTTCGCTACTGCCAAATTCTTTTCCCCGTTAGAGTTGATTTTTGGACATTTGGCGGCGATTCATTGCGTATCACCATCACATGGCAATTGCCCAAAATTGATATTCCTTGGGACGTATACCAAGACTTTGAACGGGCAAACAAAAGGCCAATTCCCCCAAGTAATTGGGATTACGATGACATCCCGTTTTAGGCATTAAAAAACCGGGAACCTTAATCAGTTCCCGGCCTAGCCCACCAAAAGCCAATAGTTAATTCTGCGCTATTTCTGAATCAGTTTGCATTGCCTGCAACTGTTCAAAAGCCTTGATCTGCGATTGTAACCGCCGTATTTTTCGACTTGCTCGTTTTGCGTCTTCTTCCGCTTCAAGCAACTGATCACGCAAGCCCTGGATCAATTGCTCAAGCATTCCCCCAGCAATGTACCAATTGAGATTTCGCCTAAACCAATCCTGGCGATCAGTTCGGAGCGGCCCTCTAGATTCATCGATCTCGCCATCGCATCCAAGTTGGTAATTGCCGTTTGCGGCAGTGTCATCGAAACAACCTTGGTAGGTTCCGTGTATTTGGGGGGCCGTGCCATCGTTCGTTCTATCCATATAGATCACCCTAATAGTAGATTCGTCCATAGACTTATAACAACATTTCTACATGGATTGAATCATCTTTGCGGGTTATATCCATATAGAATGTCTTCAGCCACCAAAGGACAACCATCATGAAATTCTTCCAAATTGGCGATCGCATCATCAACTGTGAGCACATCACCCATGTCTGCTATGTCCCAGACGGACTGAACGGCATCGAATTGATTGTGAGCTTTGGCTGTGACGAATGCAGCCTTTTCTACGGCTCCGAAGCCCAAGATCTGTGGGCAAGACTCTCTTATATGAGCCTCAAAGTTTTGCCGACATCAGAGAGCAATCGGGGCAACGCTTTCGTGACAGACTATCTTGACCAATGTGCGCGGTTGCATGGCCCCGATGAGCCGCTCTTGAATGGATTAGCCAAAACCTATTGCGGCACTGATTTCGACCATCATGCTCGATGGCTAAGAGATGCCCTCATTGCTGCCGTTGCCAGAGCCTTCAAGCCGGGGTGCGAAGTTACTCGTATCTGCATCCTCACTGGGGAAGCCGGAGTAGGAAAATCCGCTTTTTGGCAAATCTTAGGGGGGCAGTGGTTCCATAGCATCTCGCAGGCTCCGACCAGAGACGAGTTACTGGAATTACACCAAGCGTGGATTGTGGAATGGGAAGGGATTGACCAGCCATTTCATAGTGCCCTGACCTTAGGGACGGATCAGCTTCGGCCCCGCTTTGGTGTGACAACCCAACCCTTTGATCGGCCCTTCATCTTTGTCGGCACCACTAACCGCGACACGATCGGCACTGGGTTCATTCCAGTGGTGCAACCGATTGATTTAGAGCGGCTGGCAACGGAACGGGACAGAATTTGGGCGGCTGCAACCCATGCCTATAAAGCCCATTCGGGCAGCCCAGAGCAACTTACAAGTTTGGCGTAGCGTGTTGATCTCCATCGCGTAACCGGGGGTGGCCTTGCCAAAAGCCGTCCCCTTTTTTTTGCATTTAGGAAACCTATGAAATATGGATAGCTTCGATATTCGTGCCCACTTGGAATTTGACGACAAGGGCAGGGCGATCTGTCCCTGTTGCCAAAGTGATAAGGGCGCTGGCTACAAAAAGCGGAATCTCTCCGTATTAGACAGCGGGGCATATAAATGCCACCGGGGTTGCTCTCCAGAAGAAATCAGAGCAGCAATGGGCACCCCAAAAAAGACCGCACCTGATGCCCTCGCGCCCCCACAGCCCAAAGCCACAGTGACCCCAGCCAAAGTCCAGGCGGCACACACAGAACTGCTGTCAAAGTCCACCCATGCCCTTAACTGGCTCAGAGAGCGGTTGATCGACGACGATATCATTCGCAAATTCAAACTGGGGATAGGCCGCGCCAAATGTGGCGACAAGTATGAGCCGTGCATCGTGATTCCGATTCCCGCCAACAGCGATCGCACCGCCTATTACCAGAAAAAGCGCCTTTCCCCCTGGCTGGAGAAGCACCCAAGCCCCGAATACAAACCGTGGTCACAGTTTGGGATTCCGGCAATGGTGTTTTTCACCTATCACCCTAAATCAGCACCAGTCACCTGGCTCTGTGAGGGGGAATGGGATGCCATGCTCTTAGGCCACCAGGCAGAGGAAGCGGGGCTAAATGTTGCAGTGGCCTGTTTCACCTGTGGGGCTGGGTCAATTCCCCACGATGCGGAACTCAATCGCCTCCCAGGCAGGGTCTACAGCTTTTACGATCGCGACAAACCGGGTGAAGAGGGCGCGGCCAAACTAGCGGCCAAATTGGGCGATCGCGGTAGACCCGCCCTGGTGCCTATGCCCGATGATTGCCAGGTGAAGGGCTGGGATGTCAGCAACGCTTTACAGCACGGCTATACCCTCACAGACTTTCAGCAGGCAACAGAACGGGCCGACTTCACCAAACCACGGGAACCCCAAATCGATTTCACCGCGATCGCCACTACTCGCAAAGGGCGGCTACTCAATTTGCTGAAGGAGCACTATAGCGATCGCCTCCAATTCAACGAAATGACCAAGCAAGTTGAAATGGATGCAGAGAAGATTGACCCCGATTTTGTCTATCTGGCGCTGTTAGAGCAGGGCATCGACGTAGGTTCCAAAGAATTCGCGATCGATGTATTTCTGTATCTGGCCAAGAAACGGCAATACAACCCCGTGCGGCAATACCTGGAGGCTGTAGCGGCCAACCATCCAGCCAATGAAGCATTGCTAGACCAGGCCGCGCAACGCTATCTAAAAACAGATGATCCGCTCCATGCGGCCTTTCTCCGAAAGACTTTGATCGCAGCCGTGGCGCGGATTCTCAATCCTGGCTGCAAAGTGGATACGGCATTGTTTTTCACTGGGGCGCAAGGGCTGGGGAAGTCAACGTTCTGGTCAATCCTGGCTGGCGAACAGTTTTTCTGCGACTCTCTCGGAGGGCAAACATCCGAAACTGACGAAAAGATCAAACTCTATTCCGCCTGGATTCACGAATGGGCGGAACTGGAGCAGGTGTTTAAACGCAAAGAAACCAGCCAGGTTAAATCGTTCCTATCCGCAACCCATGACACATTCCGAATGCCGTGGGGCCGCACAACCGAGAAATTCCCGCGCCATAGCATCATTGTGGGCACCACAAACGAGGATGACTTTCTGGCCGACCCCACGGGCAGCCGCCGATATTGGGTCATCCCCTTGAAGCACAAAATCTGTTTGGAATTGGCCGAGCGCGATCGCGATGCCCTGTGGGCTGCTGCTGTCCACGCCTATCGCAATGGGGCATCGTGGATTCTATCGCCAGAGGAAGGGCGGGAGAGCGAAGCCAGAAACCGCAACTATCAGCGCGAAGAACCTTGGTTCGAGCAGATCGCCAGCTATGCCGCATCCCGTGAAACCGTGCGCATTGCTGATCTACTGCAAGAAACCGAAATCAAGCTAGAGCTATCCCGCCAGGATAAATGGTCACAAATGCGCGTAGCAGACGTTTTGAAGGCGTTAGGGTGGCAACGCAAACACACAGAATCAGGAAAAATCTGGGTAAAACCCGAAATAGGTAGTCAGGTAGTCAGCCAGTTGTCAGAATCCAGTCACAGCAATAGTTCTAGAACTGACTACCTATTTACTGAGGGTAGTCAGGAGGTAGTCAGTAGTCAGGATAATAACAACCTGACGACCTCGCCTGACTACCTCAATGACCTGACTACCGGAAAAAAAGAGGTAGTCAGCCCTGAAACGCCTTCCCTGTCAGGGATTCAGACCCCTCCTGACTACCTGACCACCAAAAACGGCTCAACTCTTTCTAGTTTTGAAAAAAGTGGCAAAAGCGATCATGGTTGCAATCGCAATCAATTTGCAGTAGGCGATCACGTTGAAATTCTGACCGGGCAGTTTGTCGGAAAACGTTGTTATGTCGAGGCTGTGGGGCTTGACCTGGTGACGATTCGGGCGAAGGGCTGGTATGTGAGTCAAACCTATCGCCCTGATGATTTGCGGCTACTTTCCAATCGCAAATCCCGCATTGAGGAGCGCGATCGCGCCCTCGCCAACGGAGCCACTTTGGCCGAAGCCTTTAAGCAATATCCCGATGAGGTGTCGTGATGCAGAGAAATTGCCCTGAATGTGGCAACCCCTTGATCTGGGATGGTTTAGCCCATCTGTGGCTATGTACCGCTTGTTTGTGGGATTCGTACAGCGAAACTGAGGAGGAGACCCCTGATGGGCAGACCATCTAAATTTGGAGAGCCAACCACCGCGATCAGAGTGCCAGAATCCAAACTCTCACTGATTCAGCAGGCACTAGATCAGGGTTTTGTACAAAACTCCGAAGGGCAAGATGATGCTTTCCTTGAGGAAATGGTGCAAAAGACTCTAGCCCGATGCGAAGAAGGCGGAGCCAGCCCCCGCAAGCTGTTACTCCATCTCATCTTTCGCGATTTATGCGAGAAGCTAGACCGCTTCCCTGAACGTGATCAGCATGAGTTTGTTGCGCGAATCTGCGATCGCTACCTGGTGGGGGATGAGTAGCGATGGCCAGACCTCCAAAAGACAACCCTACTTGGGTTTCGGCCAAAGCGATTCGCGAGGCTTTGGGCATAAGCAACGACCATCTTGCACGGCTCAGGCAGGAAGGGCTATTTAAAGAAGGCAAGCACTGGCGCAGCGTGGGCAGACCCCAGGCCGCGCGGCCTACCTACCGTTATCATCTGAAGCGGTGCGAGTTAGCGTTTGATATTGCTCCGGAGTTGCGATGATTGATGCGCGATTGGCTCAGGCCAATGGACGGCTAAAGGCGGGGAAGGTAGGAGTAGCGATCGAGAGTAGGGGCGATCGCCTCTGCCTCCGGGCTATCTTTCCCCCCCGCCCTGGTAGCAGCAAGGCCAGTCCCTATCAACAGAGGTTGGCCCTGCACTACCACGCCAACCCCGCTGGCCTCAAACTCGCAGAACAAGAAGCCCGTAGAATCGGAGCCTTACTAGATTCCGGCTCCTTTGATTGGGGCGAGTTCGTCAAAAATAATGACGTACATCCCAACAGTTGCCAAGACTGGATCGCCAAATTTGAAGTCGATTATTTCTCACGCAGGCAACGCAATCCCAAATCAGAAACCACCTGGCGACATGACTATCTCAAAGTCTTTGGAGAACTCCCCGCCGCCGCGCCATTGACCCTAGAAATATGTGACAAACTGATCCGCTCCAAAGCCCCAGACACCAGAACCCGTAAACGCTTTGTCGATTGCCTCACCCGGCTTTGTCAGTTCGCAGGGCTAGAGCCAAACTTCAAAGCATTAAAAGGGAGTTACTCACCATCCAAAGTAGTCCCCCGAAATCTACCAAATGATTTACAAATATCCGAGACAAGGTTAAAAATCCCAAGCGAAGAATGGCGTAGAGTCTACAGCCTGCTTGCTGTCTACGGTTTGCGCCCTCACGAGGTTTTCACCGCCGACCTGGTGCGCTTTCCCTTGTGTGAAGTCAATAGTGACACCAAGACAGGGGCGAGGCTTGTTTACCCGTTTTACCCAGAGTGGGCCGATGACTGGGATTTGATCGGCCCATTGCCCTTATGCACCGGAGCAACCAATACCGACTTAGGCCAGCGCGTCACCCATGCCTTCAGTCGCTATGGCCTCCCCTTCCCTCCCTACCACTTGCGCCACTGTTGGGCTGTCCGTTCCCTGGAATTTGGCTTAGATGTTTCGCTTGCAGCCGCCCAAATGGGTCACTCAGTTAAAGTGCACTGCGAAATTTATCACGCTTGGATTACCGAAGACATCCACGATCGCGCCTATCAAGCTTTGATGGCCAATCCCAACCGCCCAAAACCACTGGCCTAGATTTGGCCTAAATATTTGACGGAATTAGCGGGTATTAGCGGTAATTAGCGGGGTTCGTAAAATGTAACAAACGCCAGATGTAGTGTTACAACTGGCGTTCGGAGACTATATTTGACACATTAATATGGCTCAGGCGGGATTTGAACCTGCGACCTTGGGCTTATGAGTCCCCTGCTCTAACCACTGAGCTACTGAGCCAAACGTTTCTTCGCAATCAATATTACCACAAATTAAAAGCTTTGATGCGAGTTGAAATCTTACTGCTGGGAGCAAATGAAATTGGTAGTGCGATGGCTCAACCCAACGATTACCAGCATAGCAATCATCAGCTAGAGCCACCGCCTCAGGTTCTTAGCGCCGTGCCAAGTAAGTCATGGGATTAACCGCCCCCTTACCTGCCGGATGAATCTCAAAATGCAGGTGTGGTCCGGTACTGTAGCCTGTGCTACCCATTTCTGAGATTTGCTGGCCTTGGGCTACCTCTTGACCAACCTGAACTAAAATTCGGTTGTTGTGGGCATATAGAGTCAGGCTCCCATCGGGATGCTCGATCTCAACGAGATAGCCATAACCACCGGAATTCCAACCCGCGTAAGAGACTCGTCCATCGGCAGCAGCATAGATGGGAGTGCCAACTGGGCCAGCGATATCAATCCCTTTATGCATCCGGCCCCATCGCCAGCCATAGGGAGAAGTCAGCACACCTTTGGCTGGCCACATGTAACCATCAATTTGGCTGGAACTGCCGGGGAGGTAAGCGCTGCTTGCCCCTAACGGTGGCATGTCGGGAGAAACGGTTTGCCCTAGCTGGGCTTGGATCGGGTCATAGTTTGCGGAGCCAAGGGGGGCCGCTGCAACAATTTTGGGTTCGGCTGGCCGCGCAGGTGTGGTCGTTGAAACCGGGCTACCAAATGTGGTGGTATCTCCAGCTCGTAAACGCTGGCGGACACCGGATACTCGCGAGTATTTGGTAGGGTTAAACTCTGGGTTAACAGGCTCAACCACGGTGGTTGAAGAGGGTTTGACGGCCTGAGGCGCGGTTGATACCATGACTGAGCTTTGAGGGGCGCTGGTGCCTTGATAGCGCTCTCTCAGTTGATCGATTTCAGTCTTCAGGGTTTCGATCTGGTTATACCGCAACAGCTTTGGCGAAGCATCAACAGCCTGCGCGGGTTGGGGTGGAGTAGTAAACGTCCGGCCAGCTGCAATCTTTGTGTCCGTGATTGGTGCTGCACCAAAGGTTTGGCCTACGGCTGGTTGCGGTACAGAGACATCAACTGATTTCGGGATAGCAACGCTGGCGATCGCGGTACCATTAAAACTTGGATTTCCTGCCGTTGTTGATGGTGCACCCGGAATGACCAGCGCCTGATCCACAAAGATGTAGTTGGGATTGCTGATGTTGTTCGCGGCAATCAGTTGACCCAACGAGACTCCATGCGATTGAGCAATCTTCGCCAGCGTGTCACCAGGAGCAACTCGATACTCTGTGCCTGCACCAGTTACAGAGGGGGCGGCTTGGGGCGGAACCCGCAAAGCAGTCAGGTTAGGCTGGGCTGGATTACCCGGTACACTTTGGGCCTGTGGGGTTGCCGCTGAAGCGAGGACACTTGGCACCTTGGGTTGAGGCGCGACGGTGGCGGAAGGGACTACCGACGACAAATTAGAATTAACAGTCTCAGCCTGTCCCCCAAGCGCTACTTGAGGCACTTGAGCTTTGGGTTGAGGCAGCACTGGCGAGATGGAGGTGGCCGGAGCAACTGGAGGCGGCTGTTTCAGCGTTTGCAGGCTAGAGCGCAGCGATTCCCGCTTTTGCTTTAGTACGTCAACCGCTTTGTCCTGCTTTGCTTTGAGGACAGCATTTGCTTCTGATTCGGGGAGAGCAACGATCGCTTGTGGCTCAGTCGTGCGACCGGCAACGGGGCCGTAGTAACTCGGCATAGACGCGGAGCTTGCGATCGCCGTTGGGGCCTGGGCCATTCCTGCGTCAGCCGGAATAATAATCACTTGACCAACCGTTAAGACTGAATCAAGCGTTAACTTGTTTGCTTTGGCGATCGCCGCCGCATCGATATTGTAGAAACGAGCAACATCCCACAGCGTCTGCCCTTCCTGCACCGTATGCTCAACCTGGGAAAGCTGAGTTTCGCCTGCCCCCGATCCGGAGAACACTTTCGCCGTTTCGTAGGGAGCCAAGACATCGGAGGAACGCGGCTCACCCGTGGGAGCATCGACCGCCAAGGCTTGGTCTTGATGAGTCATGGGCACACCATAGGCACCCATCGAAACCGCCAACCCAATCACGGCTGCCGAGGTTCTTACCCGACGAGAATTCTCCGGCAGAGCCTGACTTACTTGTGTTGTCATATCCTCACGCTCACTCTTACAGGAAGGAATAGGTTTAACCTTCTGTGGAATTGTCCGTTTCAACAAACGACCTCCTAAACTTCCAGCGTTTAACTGTCCTTGAGCCATCGGTCTAAATAAGCTTAGTCAGCGATACAAATCACGATTGAAAGCGATCTAGATCACAGACGGTATATACACTTAGGCAAGAGTACCTTGGTTTTTCAATTTAGACAAGTTTACACTCTTACAAAAAATCTGAAACAGTTTCAAAGGCTTTTCCAATAAGCTTCTTAGAAAATTAGCTTTTTTGTAATCCATCGAAACCCCTTAAGCGAATAGATCCGGAGAACATACCAGCAGAGATCCCTCTCTGCTGGAAGGCAAAGAGTGCGTGCTGGCGCTCAAGTCACCAACGCGGTTTAGCGTACCCACTAGTCGGGGTAAACTAACATTCCATTTTTAGCTGTAAAGGCGAAAAACAGATGCCAGCTCTGCGGGTTTTGCACCCAACTGTTGCTTTACCCTCAAATGGATTTAACATATTTCAGCCAAAATCTCACCTGAGGCGTATGTACGGTAACACAAAAATTGCAGGGCGACTCACTCCAAACAAAAACCTTAAAAAATAACTGGGAAATCTGGGAAAAGTGCCTAGCCGTGCCGCCTTGAGACCCCTTACCGATCGCCCCTGGAACCGCAATTTAATCGTATTTTGCGCCGCCAAGAGATTAATCGGGATAGATAGAAATTTTTTATAAAATTTGATGTTATTTTGTCTGTAAGTGCCGATATATGTGATAAGCAAATGAGCCGATTTGAACAAATCCCAAATTTCGACGGCTCCATTTGCGAGAGCATGGCCTCCCGCTGAGCCACTATCAACAACTTATCGACAAATAGATATATATAGATAAAGGCTTGAAACCGTGCGGCCTGTCATTATTACTATTGAAGCGAAGACTATTAAAAGCGCGATCGCGCGCCAGGGCAGTCAACGCCCCCGCCCCGGTGCCTGCTTCATCAGGTTTAATGCTGCGACCTAGGAATGTGCCCCCGGAGCAGCGCTGTCTATCGTCGGTGAGGGAAGCATCAAGCCCAATTGTCGCCTTGCTTCAAATAATCCAATCGCGACACTGACGGACAAATTTAAGCTGCGAACACCGGATTGAACCATCGGAATGTGTACCGTTTGGTGGCAACTTGCCAGAACTTCAGCCGAAAGTCCTTCGGTTTCACTGCCGAACAGTAACCAATCTTGTGGCTGAAATTCAAACTGAATATAACTACATTCTCCTCTAGCGCTGAAGCCAACCCACCGACCTCCTTGCTCAGAGAAAAATTGTTGAAATTGAGTAATCGTGGGGTGATAGTGCAACTTGACATAAGGCCAATAGTCAAGTCCTGCCCGTTTGAGATAGCGATCGCTAATCTCAAACCCCAAAGGGCCGACCAGGTGGAGTTCTGTGTCCGTAGCCGCACAGGTTCGGGCGATATTTCCCGTGTTGGGAGGAATTTGGGGATGAACAAGAACAACTTTGGGCATAGGGTTAACAGGTTAAATTGCAGACAGATAAATATTTTGCAGGCACAGTAAAACGTCTATAGGCGCGGGTTTGATAGGTTTTTTTAATCATATTGGCTGTGACCGCAGTGATAAAAAATTTTGATCTCCATCACTGCCAATTTTGGTCGGCCAAACGATAACCCAGCGTAGCGGCAAGCCCCGTCAAGGTGCCCTTATATTACGTCCCAAATATTCCTATATATATAGATGTAGGCAAAAAGTTAGTGACTAAGCCTGTGGCTCCCCTTTGACCCAACGCAGTCTCGCCAGCGGTGGTTGCCACGCGATCGCCGGAACCGCCCAAGACAGCGCCCTGTCTCCCCTCCAGCGGCAAAGCTAGCCAAAAACACCTCTAGCCAGAACTGACTCCGCTCAATCCGCCCCTGGATGCGATCGCCCTCAGGTTAGCCTCACCACAGCTTACGACCAATCGGTTTTACTTCGGCTGGATCAAATAGCCACAGCGATGCTCACCATTCACAATCCAATGGGTGCGTTCAACGGTGCAATCCGCCAGCGCCGCCGCAAACATTTCCAGTTCATGGCCACAAACACTGGGAAAAGTTTCAGCAATGTGGGAAATGGCGCAATTATATTCTGTCAAAATATAGCGATCGCTGACATCATCCCCCACGCCATGACACTCGGCCATGTAGCCCTCATTGCGGCGTAGCTCGACTAATCGCTGCACCCGTTCCTTAATCGGGCCAGCCCCCAGGCGATCGCGATATTCCGCCGCCTTCCGTTCCCACTGTTTCCGCAGAATCGACCCCATTTGTTCTTGGCCCACGGTCTCCGCCAAAGTATCCAGCAGCGAAACCGCAAAATCATCATAGCGATCGGGAAACTGCTCTCGCCCCAGCGCACTCAATGTATAGATATGATTAGGCCGCCCCATCCCCGTTGCTTCAGTCTGGTGGAGGATCAACCCCTCCGCTTCCAAATCTTTTAAATGGCGACGCACAGCCTGCGGGCTAATTTGCAGCGTTTCAGCCAGCTCTTGGGCCGTAGCTTTTGCCTGCTTCAATAGGTATTGCAGGATATCCTGCTTTGTAGAAGGCTGATGGGTTGCCGGCATTGGTATCAAGCGCGATAGCACGATCAGAAGAGTATTAGATTGATTTAAACCTTAAAATTGCACTTTGACAACAGAGTTGTTGCTAAAGTACCTTACAATAAAGTTAAGCAACAAGTGCGTTGTTTTAATTATAGAATTCAATTTGTTGTATTGTCGCCTGCCGCATGAACACAGAGACACAATCGATGCAAGCCTCCGATAAAAGCCTTGAGGCTATGAGAAATTTCTCAGAAACCTATGCCAAGCGCACGGGTACCTTTTTTTGTGCTGACCCCGGTGTTACCGCCGTTGTCATTGAAGGGTTGGCAAAGCACAAAGACGAACTAGGCTCTCCCTTGTGTCCCTGTCGTCACTACGAAGACAAACAGGCTGAAGCAGCAGCAGCGTATTGGAACTGTCCCTGTGTGCCCATGCGAGAACGCAAAGAATGCCACTGCATGTTGTTTTTGACGGCAGATAACGACTTTGCAGGCGACTCCCAAGAAATCTCCATTGACCAAATCCGCGCCGTCACAAACCAATACTAGCGAATTAAGATTGCAGATTTCTACGCCAGTGTGGGTTTACCGCAACAGAAATCTGCGATCGCCAAACAAGAGACTTTAAGCATTGCATTAGGGGAACACCGGATGACTGCCACCTTTCAAAACCTGGTCAACCAACCATACAAATACGGCTTCGTCACAAACATCGAGTCAGACACCATTCCACGGGGCCTCAGCGAAGATGTCATTCGCCTGATCTCGGCCAAAAAAGGTGAGCCCGACTTTATGCTGGAATTTCGCCTAAAAGCCTATCGCCAATGGTTGAAAATGGCTGAACCCGATTGGGCGCACGTCAACTATCCACCCATTGATTACCAGGATATTGTTTATTACTCTGCGCCCAAAGTCGCCGAGAAGAAAAAAAGTCTGGAAGAAGTTGATCCGGAGTTGCTCGATACCTTCGAGAAACTGGGCATTCCCTTATCTGAGCAAAAGCGGTTGGCCAACGTTGCCGTGGATGCCATTTTTGATAGCGTCTCCGTTGCTACCACATTCAAAGAAAAGCTGGCCGAAGACGGGGTAATTTTCTGCTCCATCTCCGAAGCCCTCAAAGAATACCCCGACTTGGTGAAAAAATATCTGGGTAGTGTCGTTCCCGTTGCGGATAACTACTTCGCAGCGCTCAACTCAGCCGTATTTAGCGATGGCTCCTTTGTTTACATCCCCAAAGGTGTGCGCTGCCCAATGGAATTATCCACCTATTTCCGGATCAACAACGGCGATTCAGGTCAATTTGAGCGCACCTTGATTGTGGCAGAAGAAGGAAGCCATGTGAGCTATCTTGAAGGCTGCACAGCACCTATGTATGACACCAATCAGCTTCATGCGGCAGTGGTTGAACTAGTTGCCTTAGACAATGCGGAAATCAAGTACTCAACGGTACAAAATTGGTACGCAGGTGACCAAAACGGTAAGGGCGGGATCTATAACTTTGTGACCAAGCGCGGACTTTGCCAGGGCGTTAATTCAAAAATCTCCTGGACTCAAGTCGAAACCGGTTCAGCCATCACCTGGAAGTATCCCAGTTGTGTTCTAGTGGGTGATAACTCCGTGGGCGAGTTCTATTCGGTTGCACTTACTAACAATTACCAGCAGGCTGATACTGGCACTAAGATGGTTCACATTGGTAAGAATACGAAGAGTACCATCATTTCTAAAGGGATTTCGGCGGGAAATTCTAAAAATAGCTACCGTGGCTTGGTCAAGATTGGCCCCAAAGCAACAGGGGCGCGGAACTATTCGCAATGTGATTCGATGCTGATTGGGGATAACGCTCAGGCGAACACTTTTCCCTATATCCAGGTGCAAAACGATCGCGGCAAGGTCGAGCATGAAGCCTCTACTTCTAAGATTGGCGAAGATCAGTTGTTTTATTTCCAACAACGGGGCATCAGCATGGAAGATGCGATCGCCATGATGATCAGTGGTTTTTGTCGCGATGTTTTTAATCAGTTGCCGATGGAATTTGCCGTGGAAGCCGATCGCCTTTTAAGTCTGAAGTTAGAAGGAAGTGTGGGTTAAACAATTATTGGAAAATTGTGTCCATCAGAGCTGATTAGGGCAATGGACTATCGTTGAATTGGATGAAGCGAGAGGCTTTGTTTGGCTGGTATGGTGGCTGGTTTCGTTGTTTAAAACGAGTAGCGATTTAATTTTCAAGCAATACTCAGAACCAGGCTTTAGAGCGTGCCAAACATCAAAAATACTGAGATGCAGTGAAAGAGGGGAAATGGTGATTAACGCAAATGGCGAGGTTATTCTTTCAGTCAAAAATCTGACGGCTGAAGTTGAAGGAACGCCAATTTTGAAGGGCTTGAACCTGGAAGTCAAAGCCGGTGAGGTTCACGCCATCATGGGGCCAAATGGCTCTGGAAAAAGTACATTTTCCAAAATTCTGGCGGGCCATCCTGACTACACTGTGACCGGGGGCGAGATTACCTTTTTAGGGCAAAATCTACTGGAATTAGAACCCGAAGATCGGGCGCGATCGGGCGTGTTTTTAGCATTTCAATATCCCATTGAAATTCCCGGAGTGAGTAATCTAGATTTTTTGCGCGTTTCCTACAACTCTAAGCGCAAACATCAAGGGTTAGAGGAATTGGATGCTTTTGATTTTGATGAATTGATCAAAACCAAGCTTGATGTGGTCAAAATGAATCCAGCTTTCCTCAGTCGGAGCGTTAATGAAGGCTTTTCCGGTGGGGAGAAAAAGCGCAATGAAATTTTGCAGATGGCTTTACTGGAACCGCGCCTGGGCATTTTAGATGAAACTGACTCTGGGCTTGATATTGATGCCCTCAAGATTGTCGCCAACGGCGTGAATCAACTGGCGAATTCAGATAATGCCATTGTTCTGATTACGCACTATCAACGACTGCTAGAGTACATCGTGCCCGATTTCGTGCATGTGATGGCGGTTGGGCGCATTTTGACCAGTGGCGGTAAAGAATTGGCGCTGGAACTGGAAGAGCGCGGGTATGACTGGGTTTTGGAAGGCGAAACGGTGGGGGCGGCATCATGACGATTCAGGTTTCAACGGGGCCGGAAGTGAGCCAAACCACAACACCCGATCGCGCTGCTTACTTAATGGGCTTACTAAATTTACGATCGCCCCTGAAGCCGGAATTGCAGTGGCTCCAGGCAATTCGCGATCGCGCCGCTGTCCGGGTTCAAGAATTAGCAATTCCTTCCACCCGGGATGAAGAATGGCGCGTTACTGACCTTTCGGCGTTGCTAGGGCTACCGCTACAAATGCCGTCGGCAGAGGCAACGGCGATCGCTGCGTCAGACTTGGTTGAATTCACAGTTCCCGAAGCAGCGACGAGTCAAGTGGTGTTTGTCAACGGGGTCTATGAACCAGCATTGTCAAATACCAGTGGTCTACCGGCTGATGTTTTTGTGGGAACCCTGACCGATGCTAGTTTGCCCGCAACAGTTCGGAGCCAAATTGAGCGATCGCTAGCTCAACTACCGGGTGCCGAAGAAACTTTTACGGCTCTCAATACTGCCAGTGTCCAAGCGGGACTTGTGCTATACATTCCCAAAAATCAAGTCATTGAAGCTCCAATTCATGTGTTGTTCGTGACGACGGCAAAGAGTCCAATCTTGGTGCAGCCACGGATCTGGGCGATCGCCGAACAAAACAGCAGCGTCACTTTGATTGAAGATTATGTTGCCCTATCCAGCAGTGCTTACCTGACCAATTCTGTGATGGAATTTTGGGTATCGGCTAATGCTCAACTCAATCACACTCGGATTCAACGCGACAGTTCAGCCGCCTACCACATCGGCAAAACGGCGATTAACCAAGCCGACGACTCCCGTTATACCTGCACGGCATTGAGCCTAGGCGCAGCCCTTTCTCGGCATAACCTGGAAGTCTACAAGCAAGGTCGCCAGACAGAAACAGTGCTAAACGGGCTAGCAATGCTGAACGGTCAACAAGTTGCTGATACTCACAGCGCAATTGTGTATTCCCAACCCCACAGCACCAGTCAGCAATTACACAAGTGTATTGTGGACGATCGCGCCCATGCTGTATTCAACGGTAAAGTGTTTGTGCCCAAAGCCGCCCAAATGACCGATGCCAACCAATTGAGCCAAAACCTATTGCTGTCGCCCAAAGGCCGAGTTGACACGAAACCCCAACTAGAAATTGTTGCTGATAATGTCAAATGCACCCACGGGGCTACCGTGAGTCAATTGGATCACGACGAAGTATTTTATTTACAAAGTCGTGGCATTGATGAGGTATCGGCGCGTAAATTATTGGTCTATGCCTTTGCCTACGAAGTGATTGGTCAAATTCCAGTGATTTCCTTGCGCGATCGCCTGTCCAGTTTTGTACGTTTTCAATCGCAGGCATAATTTACTTAACCGAGTCGCAAATCAGTCACCGCTTGCTATCTTTAGCCATCTTATTCCTTTACACCGCTTGCTGCTATGTCAATTGCGATAGAGTCTGTTCCCACGACAACATCACTGGCCCATCGAGTCCGGGCGGATTTCCCAATCTTGCACCAAGAGATTCATGGCAAACCATTGGTTTACTTAGACAATGCCGCAACGTCACAAAAACCAAAAGCGGTGCTGGATGCTTTGCGCCATTACTATGAATACGACAATGCCAATGTGCATCGCGGTGTTCATACGCTGAGTAGTCGCGCAACGGATGCTTACGAAGGCGCGCGGGACAAGGTTGCAGCGTTTGTAAATGCGGCATCTCGGCAAGAAATTGTTTATACGCGCAATGCCAGCGAAGCCATTAACCTGGTGGCTTATAGTTGGGGCATGCAGACTTTGCAACCCGGTGACGAGATTATTCTCACCGTCATGGAACACCATAGCAACCTCATTCCGTGGCAGTTCGTTGCCCAGAAAACTGGAGCTGTGCTCAAATTCGTGGGACTTACGGAAACAGAAGACTTCGACTTTGACCAATTCCAATCGTTATTGAACGACAAAACTAAATTAGTTGCCGTTGTTCATAGTTCTAATACTCTGGGTTGCATTACTCCGGTGGAGGCCATTTGCGCTGCGGCCCATCGTTTCGGGGCCAAAGTCCTTGTGGATGCGTGCCAGAGTGCTCCCCACATGACGCTGAATGTGCAAGCAATGGATTGTGATTGGTTGGTGGCATCGGGCCATAAGATGTGTGCGCCGACGGGGATTGGTTTTCTGTATGGCAAGTTAGAGTTGCTGCGCTCCATGCCGCCGTTTTTGGGCGGGGGGGAAATGATTGCTGATGTGTTTTTGGATCACGCGACTTATGCGGACTTGCCCCACAAGTTTGAGGCGGGAACCCCCGCGATCGCAGAGGCGATCGCCCTGGGTGCAGCGGTAGATTACCTCACCGCGATTGGGATGGATGCCATTCATGCCTATGAGGCCGAGTTAACTCAATATCTCTTTCAACAACTGGAGCAAGTGCCAACAGTCCGGATTTATGGGCCAAAGCCGCAATCCGATGGCAGTGGTCGCGCGGCGCTGGCCTCCTTTACGGCGGGTGATGTTCATCCCCACGATTTGTCTACTATTTTGGATCAAGCGGGGGTGGCAATTCGGGCAGGACACCACTGTACCCAGCCTTTGCATCGGCATTTAAGTGTGCAATCTACGGCACGGGCCAGCCTTTACTTTTACAACACCCGCGCAGAAATTGACAGTTTCATTGTCGCCTTGAGCGAAGCGGTTGAGTTCTTTGGCAGCATTTTTGGCTAGACTGGGTTTGTATTTTTGAGCTGCCGCAACGGGCCTTCCCCCCTAAGCAGAGATGGTTGGAGCGATCGCCTGCGGCCTCTGAACGGCCCCAGGTCGGGCGCAAGCTAGGATTAATCCTCACAAAACAGCAACGACATTCAGGCCCAAAGCAGAGTATTCTCGTTAACGATAGTCCGCTGGAAAGATGGGTATGAGTCAATCAACACCAGTTAAGCAAACGTTTTTAGTTATCGATGATCATGAGGCCGTTCTAAGTAGGTAGTGTTGGAAAAGCCGAGGTATGTAACCGTGTATAAAGGTTTCTACCCGCCTAAAAGCGAAATCGCTCAACGCTACATCCTCCTTGTTCGCCTCTTGACTCTATTGCTTGTATCACTGCATAGGCTAATTCCAGTTCATCATCAAACATTCGACCCGCAATTTCTAATTCTTTAATATAGGAACCCTATTTGATTTCTGAAAACTCTCCGTACATGTGAAGTTTGGGGAAAGCAAAGGTCGCGTTTTGCACAAACCACTCAAATAGCCACTTGAGCCGAGCAAACGACTGGGCTAAACCGCAAAAGCGGCGAACCCAGGTCTTCGTGGCTAACCAGATATCTTCAATCGGATTCTGTTGTGGCCAGTGCGGGGCAAAGCAAACACAATGAATCTGCCACTCTTGCTCTGGTTGCTCCTCATTCAGCTGGGCTAAAAACTGCCGCACGACCTCCCAGCGATGATAACTCGCTCCATCCCACAATACCAGCAACCGTTGATTGGGCGACTGTTGCTGTAAATAACGCAGATAGTTAACGGTATTCTCCAAATTGCCCGCGTCAAATGCTTTCAGTAGAACCGCTCTACTCAAATAGTCCACCGCGCCATAGGAGGTCTGTTTTTGCCGTGCATTCACCACTGATACTCCAATGGCCTCATCTGTTTTCCCCACACATAGCCGTTGAGGTCTCCCTAAAGCAAATGACACTCCTCCAACATCAGGACTCGCACCGTTCGGTTTTCAATTGGCTCTCGGTAGCTTACCAGTAACTGGCGAATTTCAGTTTTTTTCTCAACGGCTTTCGGATTCACCTTGGTAGTTTTCTTCCAACTCATCCCATCCGCCTCAAACAGGTCGTAGTAGCTTTGTTTGGATGCATAGACCACGTCATACTGCTCGGCCAAGTGATACTCCAGTTCGCCCACCTCCCATCGGTCTTTGGTTTGTAACCACCGCAGCACTGCTTCGCGCTGCTCGGGTCTCAAGTAGCTGATACGACCTTTGTGATTGAGGCGTAAGCCTGGAAGCCCTTCACCTTCGTAGGCTTGTTTCCAGGCACTAATCGAACCGATGGAGACATCCAAGATTTGGCTAATGGCTTCATAGCTGTAATCCTGATACATCAGCTTGAGGGCTAAAGCTTTTCGCATTTCACAGGCATCCAGATTACACCCAATAAATCCTTGTAATTCTTCTACTGCGGTTTGGGAAGAGGTCTTGGCCACCGAAGTAACCCTGGTACAACTCAACCGCTGTATCTTTCCTCACTATTTTCAAAAACCAAGCCGGATTGCTATAGAACATGACTGTGTTGCTGATTTATCAGTCGATGCACAGATTAGTAAAATAGCAGTATGACTTGAACAGTAATCAATGGAAATTAAAGGTAAAGACGAAAACTTTAGCTTTGCGAGTTGACTGGGTGTTTTGGAGATAACGATGTGGGGGCAGACCATTCTTGCAATGCCCAAAGGCTTGTGATCGCGGCACACGTAGCACCCAGGCTATCCATCAATAAATCAGTGATAGTGTCGTCCAGACTTTCAATCACTTCGGTTGACAAAATTATTCCAGCTAGCCATTCAGCAACTTCCCATAATGCACCGATCGCAATGCCAAAACTGGTAACGGTGATGAGATAAAGTAATTTGTGCTGACGGAAAACTGAAAGCATTGATTGATACACTAAAAAACTAAACGCTAATGTAAGCGCAAAAATAGTAAAAGTATGAGTAATCTCGTCATAGGGGCCGGGTGGATAGAACCATCCCCAAACCCAACCTCCGGCATTCAATAATGCAGCGAGAACAAAGAGAAAATCAAATAGGGTAGGCAACCTATCATCTCGAATGACAAAAATGAAGGAGGCCACAAGAAATAGGGCCAGTGCAAGGGTATTTTGCCACTTTGCTTGACTGATCGCTAGCACGATTGCGATCGCCAGTAAAGCTTGTCCAATCCAAGCAGCAATACGATATCCTTTCCAATTTATGTGTCGCATTATGTCCTCCAAGTTGCTACAACTTGACGATATAAGTCTTCTGCCATTTGCTGATCTTGCGGTTGAGATAATCCCTCGCGACTCCCTTGTAAAATTATTTCAGCCTGTTGTTCTAAAGCCAGACGATCGCGTGGGCGGTGAGTATGATTCGCAATTTGGGCGATCGCTTTCAATAAACGCAGCGTTACCGCTACATCCGATTTTCCATAATGACGAAGTTGATTAAATGCCATACCAACAAGTTGTTCAAACGCGATCAGTTCAGCAATAACACGTAGTTGATGGTGATTGTCGTAACGGTAAGCCGATGGAAATGGACGTTCAGCCAAACGAGACAATCCAGCACTGAGGCGATCGATACATCGAATCGCTGTAAATGGATCATTAATTCCCGGCGAGAGTGCCCGCAAAGCAATTTCTACTAATTGATTAATTGGGAACTCGATATCTTGCTGTTCTGTTCGTTCTTTACCCAATAAAAAAGCTTGATTAATTTCGTGAATCGTTTTTGAATTAACTTGTTTTTCTGGATACGACAGTACCAAACAATCACCTTTTGCAATAAACTCCCCTGGTTTAGTTGTTAGGTGTAACAGCAAATTGTGTTTACAGGCAAGCTTCAATAGCGATTGATCGTCAATGGCTTGCAAGTAGCCTGTATGCATTGATCGGATAGAGCTGGCCTGAACATCAAAATCTTTAGGGATAGTTGAGATCGGTGAATGTTTCTCGCGTGCTGCCTTTCCCATTTCTTCAGGAAATAGGCGATCAATCGCAGCATCCAATTCATCCGCTACACCGGCAATGACATGAGAGGCTTGAATGATAGTTGAGGCATGATGAATAAAGTAAATGAGCACACCAATACTAGCGATCGCCAGCACTATACCCACTGTGACTGATAACTGCGGGACAAAAAGATTGTAATCTTCTCCATAAATAGTTCGCAGCACCAGCAAACAATACAAAAATGTGGCAATGAATGTGCCCAAAACAATTTGATTCCCCGTATCCTGCATAAAATTTCGCAGCAATCGGGGGCCAAAGTTAGATGCAGCAAGCTGTAAAGCCACGATCGTAATAGAAAAAGCGGTGGCGGCCACCGTCACCATTGAACTAGCAACAGCAGAAAGCAATCCCCTCGCACCTTCTGGCCCACCCGCATAAATCCAACTGAGTTCCCCAGTCTTAATCGTTTCTGACTGATCTAGCGCCAGCATTCCAAACGCTAGCACCATGCCTGCTACTGCCATCAAACCGGGCAAAAACCAGTAGCTTGATCGCAGTGAATCCCAAAGTTTGCTCAGTTTAACGTTTCTCATAAATCATTTGCCGACTGAGCCTGACCATTACCATCCCGTTGAGAACGCATCTCTGCTAATTTTCGGAGTGAACCGCTGATGCTGCCCGGCTTGGGAGCCTTCTTCGGGCCTGCGGGCCATCCTTCACGCTGTCGAGCGCGATCGCCATCCGTTTCCTCAGTCTGGTCATGAAATAGAATTTGTTGGGTGGGAAAGGGCAAATCAATGCCACTAGCGGTCAGTTTCTTTTTAATGGCTGTCAACACCTTATCCTGCAAATCTAATACTTCAGCACGACGAGGCGGTTTTACCCACCACCGGGCGCGAATATTAACCGTACTTCCGGCTAGCTCCATCACAAGCGCATCAGGAGCCGGTTCTTGTAATACCCCTTCTGTCTCGTAGATTGCATCCAAAATCAATTGCTTGGCGGCATCAATGTCATCTCCATAGCCAATGCCCACGTCATACTCTAGGCGGCGATTTTCAAAAGCAGTATTAACAGTGACCGAGTTAGTAAATAACTCTGAATTGGGAATGACAATCCGACGACCATCGTAGGTTCTAATGGTAGTAGCGCGAGTTTGAATATTTTCAACAGTTCCCTCAAAGTCCTTGAAAACAATTTGATCCTCTAGTTGAAAGGGTTCGGTGAGCAGTATTAGAATTCCAGCTAAAAAGTTTTGTAAAATATCGCGGAAAGCAAAACCGATCGCCACTCCACTAATCCCCAAGAGCTGCACCAAGTCTCCAGCTCGCAGCGTCGGGATAACGATCGACAGCGAGATAAACAAACCCATCAAAATTATTGTCCATTGGGCAAGCCGTCCTAGAATCAACCCCAAATTACGCGCATGACGGCGATCGCGCGTGACACGCCTGACCAACCGCCGCACCAGCCCGGCGACAACAAAGAAGACAGCAAAAACAATTAATGCTAATACCAAATTGGGAATGATGGCAATGAATTCGTTAACCATTCCCTGTACTTTTTCCCAAGCGACAGAAACTTGAACGTTCATTATTCGGAATCTCACGCTCTCCGTTCCTGCTGATGCTATCTAAAAATCAAAGGAATAAACTCTGTCGGAGGTAAGTAGATCGACGCTCAAGCCAAAATCAGATGATTTTTGCTGTGGAGAAAAGCGGTCAGTCGATTTCCCACCCCAAATCGGAGTCCTCTCCTGGTGTAGTTTATGTCCCGTAGTTTCAGCAACTCTAGAAAAACTATTTCTAGGGACTGTTTTAAGGGTCTGAAGTTAGGATTTCAGCATTCAAAAATCTCCCTTTTTTTATGTTTAAAGGGTTTTGATCCCCTTTTGTTAAAAAGACTTTGAATGCAAACGGGGTTGCAAACGATTTTACCTCCTTCTTGTTTCTATGTTTCTATGCCGCAGGCGCATCTCCCCAAAGGCTTAGGCGCGTTGGAGCGGAGATCAAAAGGTTAAAACGCCGTAGCAGCCCCCCTTTTCCCTAAGTCTCTAGCCTAAGGAGTTATCTATTTTCTTGGTAGACTCACAACTTGAGGTAAGGAACCAGAATATTCTTGGCTTTGATTAGGATGCTGATTGCTTCCCTCTGTACCAGTCGTGAGCAGTGGTGAACGAGAACTCTGCGGGGCCTGAGTGACAATCAATCCAACAAACCACAATAGTAAGGTAACGACGAGCATTTCGCCGCCATCCTCGGCTAGGGTAAACATACCGACGACAACTTTGGGTAAAGAAAGGCTAACGACTTGAACGTGCATAAAATCAACAACACAACCAAAGATCCCAAGCAAGACTAATATTGAAAAAATTCGTAGAGAGAACTGACGAACAGTCTTGTCTCGGTCATAATAATGTGCAACAAGACATCCAGTCAGAATCGTCACTGCGTAGGCAGCATAGATAATCATTTCTCCGATGTCTTGCGGTCTTAAGTTGAACAAGGCTGGCAGCGTAAATTGATTAACTAGAAATGTTCCTATTTGCTCATGAAGTTCAAATGCATCATCAACGAAGATAAAAGCAAAGGCAGCTGCCCAAAAACCATAGATTAGCGATCGCTGTCGATAGCATAGCAACCACAGAAAAATCGATAAGATTAAAGTTTTAGCATACTGAAAAAACTCTGCATAACTGCGGTCTTGAGCAATATCAAACTCTGTCGCTGGTAGGATAGGTGTTGATTTATGCAAAAAATGAACCACCATAAACACAATATCGATGGTCACTAAAAATAGCAACGGCTGAACAGCACGACGGCCAATGCGGACATTCAGTAGACTACCAGCACGACTAAGTATTGACTTTGGCATGATTAAGCCCGGAGTAGGAGTAAAAGGTACTGATGAGTATTTGTCTTTCTCGAAAAGAGTCAGGCAAAATAATCCCCATAAATGCTGAGCGACAGTATGACGAAGTGGCTAACCTTTGAGTAAAATCACTGGGCTAGCTACCAACCTATAATTTCAATTCTTAATCTGCTGCAAATCCGCCTTAAGAAATAGATAATTTTTTGTTAACCACACTTTCACTCAAAATTTACTAAGATGAAGCTTGAATGAATTTTTGTCTGAAAGAACTTATTTTGTCGCAATCTTTCTTTGCTTATACTTAGTGAGTCTTGGCTCCGGAGCGCAGGCTTTTACTGAAAGGCGTTGGTCTAGAAACAGCGCTGTCTAGATGTCTGAGCAACCAAAAGCTGCATACCACGACCAATCAAGTGATCGAGGTGGGGTGGCGGCCATGCTTATCGAGGGTCGCTCGCTGAACAATGACTGCGGCGATCGCATAATCCGTGGAAGTACCAGGGGGCGAACCGTCGCGAGTTGATTGCACCGAGGCTCTGAAAATTTAGAGTAGAAAGTGCTACAGGTCTTGGTGGCTAAAGGGTTTTGCCCCTTTGCCTGTATAAGTTGCAACAATGTGTCCTGCGCCTTCGAGCTGATATTTGTAAGTCACAAGACCTTCCAAGCCCACTGGGCCGCGCGGCGGGAGTTTTTGGGTGCTAATCCCGACTTCTGCCCCAAATCCATACCGAAATCCGTCTGCAAAGCGAGTTGAGCAATTATGGTATACCCCTGCCGCGTCAACTTCAGCCATAAAGAGTTGGGCTACGTGTACATCTTGGGTCACGATCGCTTCTGTGTGACGGGAACCGTAAGTATTGATATGCGCGATCGCGGTTTCCACGGAATCGACAATTTTGATTGCCAAAATCAAGTCGCTATATTCCGTTGCCCAGTCGGCATCTGTAGCTGGAGCAATGTCAATTATTTCTAAGGTTTGGGGGTCTCCACGTAACTCAATCTGTTGAGCACGTAAAATCGTCATTGCTTGACGCAAGAATTCAGGTGCGATCGCCGCGTGCACTAACAATGTTTCAATTGCATTGCAGGCGGCTGGATACTGGGCTTTAGAATCAACTGCAATGGCGATCGCTTGCTCTATATCGGCAGCTTTATCCACATACAAATGACAAATGCCATCAGCATGACCCAGCACAGGAATGTGGGTATTTTCCTGCACAAATCTTACGAATGCATTAGAGCCACGAGGAATAATTAAGTCAATATATTGGTCTAACTTGAGGAGAGATAGGGTTTCTTCCCGCGTTGTTAACAACTGCACAACTGAGTCGTCTAAACCAACATTTTGTAGTCCTTGTCGAATTGCTTTGACCAAGGCTGTACATGAATGAATTGCCTCTTTCCCGCCCTTCAGAATGACCCCGTTGCCTGATTTCACTGCCAAACTAGAAATCTGTACTACGGCATCAGGTCGAGCTTCAAAAATAACGCCCAAAACCCCAAGGGGGCAGGTAATGCGCTTAAGCACTAAATCGGCATCCAACTCGCGATGCAGTTGGGTAAGACCAAGCGGATCGGGCAACTTTGCAACGTCGCGTACGCCAGCGATCGCCCCTGCCAATTTGGTTGCATCTAGTTTCAGTCGTGCATACAAAGCTGACGCAATCCCCTCGGTTTGCGCTGTCTCACAGTCTATTTGGTTCGCTGCCAGGATTTCGGGTGTTGCCGCTTCTAAGGCTTGGGCGATCGCCTCTAATGCTTGGTTACGAGTCTGCGTTGGTAGTGTTCCCAGTCGCCGTGCGGCTGCTCGTGTTTGCTGGGCCAGCAGTTCCAAACTAGCAGCAGAATGGGAAGTCGCAGCAGAAGAAAGAACCATAGCAATTGTAGACAAAACAAGATTAACTCTTCTAGTTTAAAGGAAAAGCTCCGTGGCGCACCAAAAAATCTTTAGAAAAAGAGCGTTCTCAGGGACAAGACTTGATAAAAATCTAGTTAGAGTTCGTATTGGATTAACGCATCATGTGACTAAAAGCGACACTCTTCTTTACCTAACTAAAATTTGTCTACACGCCTTGAAACTGAGCGATCGCGCTATGGTTTTTTGTAACTACTTACCCTTATTACTAATTCTCCTTTTTCTGGATTCTGATGAAAAACAAAAGCCCCTTCAGCTTTCTCGTCACGGGCCAGAAAATCAATTTCTACGTTACCTGTTTCTTTTACTTCACCATTAACTTTTAATTCTGCACTAACCTGAACAGATTCAGCCGTTTCTCCACCAATATTGCTCAATTCAAAAGGAACATAAAATTGACGATTTGTATGGCGGATGTTGCCGGATTGTTGAAGTGTCAGCACGGGGGGGCGATCGCGCTCAGTCGCCCAGCTAAAGATGACTAACCCAGCGATCGCTGCAACCACTAAAGAGGCTAGTCCAAACGAAATCTTCTCCGCTGTACTACGAGCTGTCGTTGGTGGGTTCGCTATTTTTATAGAGGAATCTTGTGGATCCTGAGGGGATTCTGCCGAGTTTTCCATATTTATCTCTAAAGTACAAAAGTATTTTTCACTGCCTCATTTCCTATGAGGCTAAAGCTCAAAAGTTAAATTGCTAATCGGCCTGCTGCCCCGCCGACGGTTGCTGGTAAACCGAGCAGGATAGAGTGGCTTAACCAAATCTGCCAAGAATCATCCCACTGCAATTTATCGAAGAAGACGAGCATAACACATGCCGCAGCCAACGATACTAAATAAGACATCACCGTTTCGCTGATCGGACGTTGAAACAAACCTTGCTGTTGTCGCCGTTTTGGCTGATTTGTAAAGCCAGCCCCAAACACGATGGTATAAGAAATGACTAAAGATGCCCCCATAAAACCAAGCAACCAGAGGCCATCTACGGCTGCGGCCAACATAGGAACCTCATCCGTTGGTGCAATATTGAATGCAATAATCATTGCGCCAATTAATGTACTGCCAATATCAGCAAATGTATTAGTGAGGGTACCTTGCGAATGTTGAGTCGCTGTTTTGGATTTACTGGATGATGTATCGGCCTCATTTTCACCACTAAAAAATTGATTTGCCAAAGCTACGCCTAATGTAAACGGGATGCTTTCATAAATTAGTTTTCCTAAAGATTCTGGAAGTGCTGTCTCCCAAGTAATTTCCCGCAATAAAATAAGCATCAAGCCTGTACAAACTAGACCGATCGCGATCGCTTCCACTGTATCCATCAACTCATCTTGCAGGGTCGTATCAGTGGCTTTTCGGAAACCTGCGGTACGGTTGAGCATTAACACAATGAAAAAAGTTAGTAACATGGCCAGGATGAGGCGAGGCATTTTGACAGACGAGCCAATCCACCATACTTCCATTGTATAAAGCAACGGCACACCGAACAGAAATCCCCCGGACGCACCTCGAACGATGTCCTGAATCTCCCTAGACCATTGGTTGCTGGCTCTGTTTGATCGTCCCATTATTTCAACTGCAAAAGAATTTAAGAACTCTAGTTTAGGCTGGGCGATCGCCCTTGTCCCCTACTGAAAGACGGAATTATGGTAGCCTGCTATACGAGTTATCTAACTTTTGCCATAACTTTGAACAGAAAAACCAATCTATTCTGAATCTCCAGTCCCTTGTTAATCGGGCAGTCTAATCCGACCGAGGAAAACACAGGTTCGTTGAAGCAGAAAGCCCAGCACGGGCAAAAAGTTTGCTTGACTCTGCTCCTCCAGCGGTGACAATGGCCCACTTACATATCGCTGTTCACTAAGCCTTCCAACTTATGCCCAAACTTGATTACAATCAATTACAGGTAAACTCAATGGATTGAAAGTTTAGTTTTTAATGAAGGCCAGGTAGAGGTGGTAGAAGCTTCCCGATTGTTACTCAAATTAAGTCGCCGATTGTTTGAAAATATAAGCGATCGCGAAGCCTTTGTTGAGTGTTTAACCCATCCCAAACCGCAAAATCCATGTCTTCTGTGGTGTCAGCCAAAACCTCCCCTGTTGCCCTTTGCCCTTGAACCCCCCTTGACCTGGCAGCCCCAATTCGTTGATCGGCTGCATCTCGGTGAACAGCCCGGTAAACACCCTTTGCATGAACAGGGGGCTTACTATTGCCTCGATTTTTCGTCGGTGTTTGCGGCTTCGTCGCTGTTAACGGTGCAAGGCGCGATCGCTCAAGTGATTGATGTCTGCGCGGCTCCTGGCGGCAAAAGTGTGTTTGCTTGGACGGCCCTTCAACCGAGTCGGCTTCTCAGCAATGAAGTCATTGGCAAACGCACCGCCCAACTGATTGCCAATCTCAAACGCTGCCAAGTGCGGCCAGCCGCCGTCACCACTCTCGACTCTCAAGTTTTGGCCCACACCATTCCCTGTAGCGCCTCGGTTGTAATCGTTGATGCACCCTGCACGGGGCAATCGCTGCTGGCCAAAGGTGGTAAAGCTCCTGGTTGTTTCCATCCCATCAACATAAATAACAATGCCAATCGGCAAAAGCGAATTCTGGCCAACTCAGCCCAGTTGGTTGCAGGCGGCGGCTATCTGGCCTACATGACCTGTACCTATTCTCCCGAAGAAAATGAGCAAGTCTTGGCGTGGTTGTTGGAGCGATTTCCGCAATTTCAGGCGATCGCAGTTTCGCATCTAGCCGCATTTCAATCTCACCTGACTGCGATTCCATGTTATCGCCTGTTTCCGCAGCAGGGCTTGGGTTCAGGTGCTTTTACGGCCCTGTTACAGAATACGGCAACTGATCCACTCCAACCTATTGCTGACCGTTTGGGCGATCGCGTCCGTACAATTTTGGCTTGATTTTGGATTAACAAATAGAAATGTCTGACTGACTGGAATTACACCTGTTATTGCGGTTAATCAGGAAGGGCAAAAACTAATCATTCGATGGTTTAAACTTTGGATAATGGGCAAATAGCTGATGGCAGGTCGCAGGCATGATCCTTGTCAACCCCATAAATTCAACGTAAAACTTAGCGCAATAACGATATAAATACTGCCTGGGTCAATCTATGATTTTGGTTAGGACATCGCGATAGTTTGATCCACCTGGCGAAAGGGTTTAGATTTTATGGGCGATCGCAACGAGCATGAGTTAGCCGCAACCCCCACAACAGTGCATTTGGGAGGTTTTTCAGCCGATATCCCCCCCGCGTTGGTGGTAAAGTCCGGCGATCGCATCCAGGTTCAAACCTTCTCCGGTTTCGGGGTATATCGCCAAGCCCCCCCCGAATTTGTGCCCCCTGCTTTTCGCCAGATTTGTGAGCAATTGCCCAGCGATCGCCACGTTGGCCCCGGCCCCCATCTTTTGACCGGGCCGATCGCCATTCGAGAAGCCCAACCGGGAGACGTATTGGAAGTGCGCCTGGAAAGGATTACACCAAGTTTGCCCGTAGGTTTTAACGCCATTCGACCGGGCTGGGGTGCGTTGCCGCAACGGTTTGCCGAGTCGGCTTTGCGGTTTATTCCCCTCGATTTGGCGGAGGGAATTGCGGAGTTTCCAGCGGGCCGGGGCATTCAGATTCCGTTGCGGCCTTTTTTTGGGATTTTGGGAGTGGCGACGACGGAACCGCATCGCTCCTCGATTCCACCAGGGGTGTATGGCGGCAATTTAGATAATCGGGAGTTGCAGGCCGGATCGCGGTTATTTTTGCCAGTCTTTGTGCCCGGTGCCCTGTTTTCCATTGGGGATGGTCATGCGGTGCAGGGAGATGGGGAGGTTGATGTGACGGCGATCGAGACTTCGATGGATGGCACGATCCAACTGATTGTGCGGCAGGATTTGCCGTTTACAGCGCCCTTTGCCGAAACCCCAACGGATTACGTTTCGATGGGCTTTGGGCCGACTCTGGATGCCGCGTTTGAAATGGCGTTGCAACAGATGATTGAGTTTTTGGAGCAGTTTGCAGAACTATCGGCAGAAGAAGCCTATGTGTTGTGCAGTTTGGCGGTGAATTTTCGCATTACCCAGGTGGTAAACACGCCCCAAAAAGGAGTCCACGGCTTGTTTCCGAAAGCGATCGCCCCCGGCAATATTCGCGATCGCCTGGGCTGCTTCTGAATTAGAATTCCCTTAAAATGAGGAAAGGTTAAAAAATATTAAGCATTCCTCATGGCAGCAAAACAGGCAGGCAAACGGGTCGTTGTCATCGGCGCAGGCATTGGCGGGTTGACCGCTGGCGCGTTGTTGGCCCATCGCGGCTACTCCGTCTTGATGGTAGAACAAGCCCTGGTGCCGGGGGGGTGCGCGTCTACCTTTCAGCGGCGGGGGTTTACCTTTGATGTGGGGGCGACCCAAGTGGCGGGTCTGGAACCAGGGGGGATTCACCATCGCATCTTTGCCGAGTTGGAAATTGAACCCCCGCCAGCGACCTTTTGCGATCCCGCCTGTGCCGTGTATTTGCCGGGAGAGACCGAACCTATTCAAGTGTGGCGCGACCCCGAACGGTGGCAAGCGGAACGGCAGCGGCAATTTCCCGGTAGCGAACCCTTTTGGCAATTGCTAGCCAGTTTGTTTCGGGCGAGTTGGGCCTTTCAATCCCGTGATCCGGTGTTGCCGCCCCGGAATGCCTGGGATCTGTGGCAGTTAGCGCAAGCGGTGCGTCCGGATACGCTGCTGACCGTGCCCCATACCTTTTCCACCGTGGGCGATGCGTTGCGGGGCTATGGGCTGGCGGCGGATCAGCGGTTAAAGACGTTTTTGGATCTGCAATTGAAGCTATATTCCCAAGTGGATGCGGATGCAACCGCGTTGTTATACGCTGCGACGGCCTTGAGTGTGTCCCAAGCGCCTCAGGGTTTATTCCATTTGCAGGGGAGTATGCAGACCTTGAGCGATCGCCTGGTCGCCGCCTTTGAACGGGATGGGGGGACGTTGCGCCTGCGGCATACGGTAGAACGCATTGAGGGCGATCGCGATGGTATTACTGGAGTCGCCATTCGGGATCAAAAAACGGGGCACCGTTGGACAGAACCCGCCGATCATGTTGTGGCCAATGTCACCGTGCAAAACTTGGTGCAACTCCTGGGCGACCATGCCCCCAAGGGCTATCAGCAACGGGTGGAAAAACTGCCCCCGTCCTCTGGGGCCTTCGTCATTTATTTAGGCGTAGACCAACAGGCCATTCCCGCCGACTGCCCACCCCACCTCCAGTTCCTTTACGACTACGACGGGCCGATCGCCGAAAACAATTCTCTTTTTGTCTCTGTGAGCAAACCGGGAGATGGTCGCGCCCCCGCAGGCAAAGCCACAATCATTGCCTCCTCTTTTACCGACCCTACGATCTGGTGGCAAGACGAGGCCACACCGTCGCCTTTTGGGTCTGCGGCGGCTCCCCCCCCGGCTGGCTACCCCCGCTTGAAGCAACAGTATACCGACCAGGCGATCGCCCGCTTAAGTCAATTTTTTACGCTGAATGAGCACACAATCCACCACGTTGAAGCCGCCACTCCCCGCACCTTCGCCCACTTTACCGCCCGCGATCGCGGCATTGTCGGCGGCATTGGCCAGCGCATCCCCACCTTTGGCCCCTTTGGTTTTGCCAACCGTACCCCCGTGCCCCGGCTTTGGCTCGTTGGCGACTCCACCCACCCCGGCGAGGGCACCGCAGGCGTGAGCTATTCCGCCTTAACCGTAGTCCGGCAAATCGCAGCGGCCACCCCGACTTCCCGGTGATCCGGCCTAATCCCCAAGTGGCCAGCGCGTAAACCTTGGTTTCAGGGTAGTAGAGGGCGAGACCGACCAGTGTAGACTAGCGAAACGGCAGTTTTTTGCCCCGCTCTTTTACTGTTGCGTTCATCATGTTGATTTCTGAGTCTAATCCCGCCGCGATCGCCCCCCAAGACCGCATCGCCCAAATTTATCACCAACCCTTACCCGACTTACTCTTTGAGGCGCAACGAATCCACCGGGAACACCACGATCCCCATGCGGTACAACTGTGCACTTTATGCAATATCAAAACTGGCGCGTGCCCCGAAGATTGTGCCTATTGCGCCCAGAGCGTGCATAACCAAACCGGACTCAAACCCGAACCCCTGATGGATGCGGAAGCGGTGTTAACCGAAGCCAGAGCCGCCAAAGCCACCGGGGCCACCCGCTTTTGTATGGGGGCCGCATGGCGCGAGGTCAAAGATGGGCCACAGTTCAACCAGGTATTGGCCATTGTGCAACAGGTTGCCGCCCTCGACCTGGAAGTATGTTGCACCTTGGGAATGCTCAAACCCCATCAGGCAGAACAGTTAAAAGCCGCTGGCCTCACCGCCTACAACCATAATTTAGACACCTCGCCGGAATACTACGACCAGATTATTTCCACGCGCACCTATCGCGATCGCCTCGAAACCATCCAGGCAGTCAGCGCAGCGGGCATTTCCGTTTGTTGTGGGGGCATTTTGGGCCTGGGCGAATCCGAAGGCGATCGCCTCTCCTTCCTGGCGGCCCTGTGCGCCCTCGCAACGCCCCCCGAATCCATTCCCATCAACTGTTTGGTGCCCGTCGCCGGCACCCCCCTCGAACAGGTGGCCCCCGTTGACCCCATTGAGCTAGTGCGGATGGTCGCAACAACCCGCATTCTCTTTCCTACCGCAATGGTGCGCCTCTCTGCCGGACGTTTAGAAATGAGCGACGAACTCCAAACCCTCTGCCTCATGGCCGGAGCTAACTCGATTTTTACTGGCCCCAAATTGCTGACCACCCCCAACCCCGCCCCCTCCCACGACGAGCAACTGCTGCACAAATTGGGAATGCGGCCCAAACCGCTTTAGCACCAGATTCTAGGCTAAAATTTGGGGTGCTTGATTCCAGTTTGCGATCGCCGTTGAATTATTTGTGTGAGAAATGATTGTGCACCAGCAGGCTCTCCCCCCGTCCCTAACCCCGTTCTCCGTCCTGGGTTTGCCCATCCATCTAACCAATGACTACCTCGGTTGGCTCGTGGCCCAGGCCCAGCAGCGGCACGGTTGTCATGTCGTCACCCTCAACGCCGAAATGACCATGCAAGCCGAACAGAGCGATCGCCTCGCCGCCGTCATCCGCCAAGCCGACCTCATCATCCCCGACGGTGCAGGCATTGTGCTTTACCTGAAACTCTACGGCAAACACATCCAACGCCTTCCCGGCATCGAACTGGCCGAGAGCCTGCTCCAAGCCTTCAGTCAGCAAAAACTGGGTACGGTCTTTTTCTATGGTGGTCAACCGGGCGTGGCCGAAAGTGCTGCCGCTCAACTCACCCAACGCTTTCCCGGCTTGCAGTTTGCTGGCATTCAACACGGATTTTTGCCCCCCGAAGACTTACCCACTTTTGAGCAGCAGTTACAAACCCTGCAACCCAACTTAATTCTGGTGGGGATGGGGGTGCCCCGGCAGGAATTTTGGATCGCGGAGCATCGCCATCTCTGCCCCAATGCCATTTGGATCGGCGTGGGCGGCAGTTTTGATATTTGGGCTGGCAGCAAAATCCGCGCTCCAGAGTTCTTTCGCAAAAACCACCTGGAATGGCTGTATCGCTTGTATCAAGAACCGTGGCGCTGGCGACGGATGTTAGCCTTGCCCCAGTTTGCATGGCAGGGGCTGTTGTTTCGGACGGGGTTACGCAAGCCCATTCCCGGTTAACTCCCGTTGGGTTCTGCCCCCATAAGGCTCAAGCCGCGATCGCCCAATTTTGGGTTTTATGGACAACGTAAATCGATTCCTACAACCAGAATATAGAAAATTTTGACCTGTCAACCTTAGTTCTTTTGAGCGTTCTTTTGAGCGTTTCTCTTGATTACTTCAGCAGTTGCTTGGGCTGATTGCCTATCAGTTTTCGCCGCGCTGTGAGGCCAGGTCGAAAGGGATTGCCAATACCGTGCCGAGATCGGTTGACGCAGTGTATTGGTGGCGCAGTGCACATTCCCAAAGTTCATTTGATAAACCGAGTCATCAATCCAGCTCACTTTTGTATTGTGCGATCGCCACTGACGAGTCAAATAGTGCTGCACAGTTAACGGCATATTCGTTTTACCCGCAACGATAAAACCGTTGAGATAGACTGAATTCACCGGGCTAGACCATTGACTGTAGCCGTTACTGTAGAGATTGGGCAGCGGCAAAACCCGATCGCGACTCCACTCAAACGCCGCGATCGCGCCGGGATGGAAAACTCGCCCCTTTTGGGTGGTCATGCCCTCAAAATAGACTGCATCACCACGTAAAGGGTAAGTCCCCCCTGCAAGCAATTGATTTAACCGGGCTTGCACCCCCCGGTTATATGCATCATAGCCAGAGGTTAACGGTGCCGCCGCCGCCGGACTCGCCACCATCATCACCCCGCGCGACTGTTCTCCCGGCAAAAAATTCAAAATTTCATCGACGTGCTTAATCCCCAACCAGGATGTATCTAACCAAATGGGCGCTTGTACCTCCTGCGCTTTGAGAAACCGCACCACCACTGGCTGCAAACCAATGCCTGTAGCCACATTCAAACCGTAATAAATCCGGCCCAGGGGATAGGTCGGTGTAGGGTGACTCACTTCCAAATTACCCGACCAATCCGCCCACTGATCATTGCCAGCCAACCCCCGATAGGCCCCCACCGCAATGTACCCCAGATTGGGAGCCAGGAGCGATCGCGCCGAGGCGATCGTACTTTGATGGGACTGCAACATCACAGGCATCGGCGCTTTTCCCGGCAGTTGGGTATAGCCAATTTCCATCATGTCCTGTGCCCACGCCTGTTGCCACTGGGGCGCGGGTAGTGTCCGAGGGGGCGGCAGGCCAAGGCTTTTGACTGTTGCCGTTAATTCAGCTCGAAAGTTGGCATTGTCATACTGCCCAGTGGTGACATAAACGGCTTGAGTCCGGGCCGAATTGGGCATCATAATCCACGGGGCCACCCGCAGCGTCACCAGGTCATAACCAATCGATTTGCCCGTGGGTGTCCGCACTTCCGCCTTGAGCGTTACCAGGCCATTCCAAGTGGCAGAGGCAAAATGCTGGGCCTCGATCGCCAGGGCAATATCAGCCTGGGTTGAGCCGAGCGGCGTTTTTCCCGATAAATCGACCCGTTGCCAACCCGTGGCCCTGCGCTCAAAAACATTAAGTTGGGTCTGAAGTTTGGGGTCAGTTTGCCAGAGTTGGAGGTAAATGCGATCAGTCGAGGCGATCGCCCCCGGTTTTACCCGAATCCGAATGGGCGCTAAATCCGCTGCATCTGCCGCCCCATTCACCTTGGCATCCAGGGCATCCGGTTGGCCATCCCAGTTATCGTCATCCACATTGGCCAGAAAAAATGCCCCCCCTCCCGACCAGGAAAAGGAGTGCCGCTGGTTTATATCCCGTTGATCCACCTGGCCATCGCGGTTGGTGTCGCCATAAATATTGAGGGGCGGAATGGGTTCGCCCGGAGCCGGAGCTTGCATTCCATCGTCGGTCAGTGGCCCCTCCGCTTTGGCTGATGTGACTTTGGGGGGAAGCGGCAACCGTGATTTGAGGGCCATCGCCCCCCCAGTAACGGCCACGATGGCAACCGAGGCCACCAAATAACGCTGAAAGTGCCAGGGATTGCGTTCCAGGTGGGCAGGGGCCGTAAGGCGGTGGACGGGTTTTGCCGTCGGGGCCAGCGGTGAGGATGGGGCGATCGCCGGAGTTGGCTGTTTGTGTAACCGAAACCCTTTGACCCGTTGCAGCGGCCCCCCGGCCTCCTGCTGATAAATTTGCACCACATCAACGGTTTGTGCCACGCCCTGCCCCAACTGCATCAAACTATTGCGGGTAAAGTGAATCAGCCGTTCTGGTGGGAGTGGCGCAGGCAGATGGAACAAGAGGGCCAGACACCGCGCCTGTACCTGCGCTTGCACCTGAATTCCCTGTTTCGCCAAGGCCCGATTCATCAACACCGCGATCGCGGTTGGATCGCCCTGTTTGGCAGCCTGAAGCAAAGTCGCGGAGGGGGGCATAGGCACGCTGAAGTTCGCCATTCAAATTAAACACGCCAACATTAGAGCGGGAACGAAAAATTTTAGGACAGCCCAAAACCGATGCTGTTGAAGCCGCGCACGACTCCCCCAAGCATTCCTTGCGCCCCCAAACAACAGGGGCCAAACCGAGGCCACCGAACTGAGATAGGATGAAAACCAAAGAGTCTTGTTGTAGGTGGTTGATCAATGCCAAGGTTGTGGGGACAACGGTGGGGAATTGGGCGCTTATCCCGATCGCTCCGGGCCATGCTGTTATTTGCGTTGTGTGTGGTGTTGGCAGTCGGGTGCGATCGCTCAGCCCCGTCGGGAACCAGTTCCGCCAGCCAAAATCGCATTGTCATCGGCACTACAGCCGTTGTGAGTTCCATCGATCCGGCAGATGCCTACAGTGTGTTTGCAGGGAATTTGCTGTATAACCTGGGCGATCGCCTGTATACCTACAAACCGGGCAGTACCGAACTCGTGCCCCAACTCGCGATCGCCCTCCCCACCGTCAGCCCCGATGGCTTAACCTACACTATCCCCTTGCGGCAAGGCGTGCAATTCCACGATGGATCGCCCTTTAATGCCGCCGCGATGGCCTTTTCCATTCAGCGATTTATCCAAAATGGGGGATCGCCCTCTTTCCTCCTGGCCGACCTTGCAGAAGTCAAACCCAGCGGTGAATACGAGTTAACCCTCAAGCTCAAGAAACCCTTTGCCGCCTTTCCCGCTTTGTTGGCTTTTTCGGGAGTCTGCGCGGTTTCGCCCCAAGCCTACACCATTGAAGCGGGCAGTTTCAAAGCCACAGATTTTGTGGGCACCGGGCCATACAAATTAGAGCGGTTTGGCACGGACAAAATTCAGTTAGCGGCCAATCCTCAATATTGGGGGCCAAAACCCGCCAACGACGGCATTGATGTGCAGTTTTTCTCTAGTCCGGCCAACCTGTATAACGCCTTTCGGACAAAAGCGGTGGATTTGGCTTACCAAACCCTGGCGATCGACCAGGTGCGTAACTTACAAGCGGGGCGCGACAAGGGCAACTGGCAAATTATCGAAGCCGAAGGCAGCGGCATTGAGTATTTAACGATTAATCTGAACTCCCCGCCCCTGGATAAATTGGAAGTTCGGCAGGCGATCGCCGCCATTATCGATCGCCCTTTGCTCCAAGATCGGGTTTTTGCCGACCAAATCGAGCCACTCTACAGCCTCATCCCCAAAACATTACCCGTCGGTCAACCCGTCTTTAATACTTATGGTGATGCCAATGTCGCCACCGCCAAAACCTTGTTGACGCAGGCGGGCCACTCTACTGAAAACCCCTTAGAACTGGAGTTGTGGTATCGCTCGAACTTGGTCAATGATCAATTAGCAGCAGTAACATTGAAGGCGATCGCCCAGAAAAAACTCGATGGCTTACTCAAATTTGACTTAAAAGGGATTGAATCCACCACAGCTTACAAAAATCTGGATAAAGGGGCTTATCCTTTGTTTTTGCTGGACTGGTTCCCGGATTTTCTGGATGCTGACAACTACATTCAGCCATTTATGGAATGTACGGCAGGTTCCCCCCAAACTGGCTGTACTGAAGGTTCCAGCTTTTTGCAAGGCTCCTTTTACTACAGCGATCGCGCCAACCAACTCATTGATCAGAGCCGCATTGCCCAACAACCCGCCAGCCGCGCAGCAATTTTTGGGGAATTGCAAAAACTCTTGGTCGCAGACGTGCCGTTCATCCCCCTTTGGCAAAGCAAAGACTTCTTGTTTGCTCAACCATCGGTGCAAGGAGCCAGCCTAGAAGCGACTCAGAAAGTTCCATTCTGGCCTCTCCGTCGGGCTTAGTCGAGGCTCTAGCTGAGACGTGAGTGTATTTTTTCTCGTTTACGTCGGCAAAAAGAGCTGTAAATACAGCGCCGTTAAGGATAAAAATACCAGAAACCCAATGCTGTCTAAGGTTGTTGTTAACAATGGGCCACTAACCAGTGCTGGGTCGAGTTTTAGGCGCTTTAAACCCATTGGCAGCAACGTCCCCAAACTGACTGCAATCACGGTGTTAATCGACATTACTAGCCCTGCCAATACACATACCCAGCGCTCGTTGGGGGGAGTCCAAATGAGGGAAAGCAAGATCATTGTGACTCCCAATACAAGAGCCGTCCCTACTCCGGCAGTGAGTTCTTTACGCAGGATCTTATACGTGTCTTTCGCGGAAACGTCCCCCACCCCCAGCGATCGGATTGTGACGGTGAGAGCCTGAATGCCCACGGTGCCGCCAGTGTTAGAAAAAATCGGCATGATAACCGCCAATACGGGGACGAGTGAAATAATTTTTTGGAAGGGCGCGATCGCGCTGGAAGCCCCAATGTATAACCCCATAATGGCTAACAACCAGGGCAACCGATTCCGCAGTTTGACCAACGGGGCCGACAACGCCGACTCATCCCCGCCACCCCCAGCCAACTTCTGGATATCTTCCGTGGCTTCTTCTTCCAACACATCAATCACGTCGTCAATGGTGACAATCCCCACCAGGCGGTCTTCCCGATCCACCACGGGCACCGCTAATAGGTCGTACCGTTTCATGAGTTGGGCGGTTTCTTCCTGAGGCGTTTCGGTATGCGCTTTGATCACGCGATCGCTGGCAATATCCCCAATCAAGGCATTGGGCAACGAAAACAATAATTGCCGCAACGATACCACCTGGACAAGCTTGCGGTGATCGTCGGTGACGTAGGCATAGTAAATGGTTTCTTTATCGCGATCGTTCAAGCGGATTGTGCTAATGGCTTCGGCCACAGTTAACCCCTGGCGCAACCGCACGTATTCCGTGGTCATCAAACGGCCCGTTGTTCCCTCCTGATAGCCCAGAATGGTCGCCGTAGCTTGCCGTTCCTCAGCGCTTAGGTTTTGGATCAGCCGCCGCACCACCCCCGCTGGCAATTCGTCAAACAACTCGGCGCGATCGTCAGGCCGCATCGATTCAACAATCTGCCGAACTTGGGTCGCGTGCAACGAGCCGATTAGACTTTCCCGCACCTCTTGCGGTAAATATTCAAACACATCTGTTGCATGGTCTTTATTCAGCAGACGAAAAGAAATGGCCCGCTGGGCTGGTGGCTGATCAACAATGAAATCACCAACATCAACCGCTGGTAGTCGGTTTAGCTCAATTTTCAGCCGATTCCAATCGGACAGTCCCGACAGTGAAGCTTTTCCTTCCTGGGTTAGCATCTTAATTCTCCTCAATCTCCCACGCGCTGGGAGACTGACTCACCAGGCTATAGGAGGCGACAACTATGGGGTAATGGACAAGGGTCCATAGAATTGGTGGAATTCAACATCGCTATCTAGTGACATAGATAACGCTGAGCCTATGCTAACCCTTAGTGTCAAGAATTTACAATGGGTTTCTCAAAAATCCCCTCTTCGGTACAGCGATCGCCCTTAGGCAAAGCAGATTACCATAGCAGCAAGCGATCGCAGGAGTTAAGGGCATGTTGCGGAAACCCAAAAAACGGTGGACTCCCTCCCTATGGGCCAGTTGGAAACCCTTTGGTCTGGGTGAACAGTATCCCAACAATTACTGGGAAGTGTTTCGGGCCATGTGGCAAAGCCGGGAGCAACTCCCCTATGCATGGCGCATTTTGAATCGGGGCGTTTGTGATGGCTGTGCCCTGGGCACCACAGGGATGCAAGATTGGACACAACCCGGCATTCATGTTTGCAATGTACGGTTACGACTGCTGCAAATGAATACAATGGCGGCGATGGATTGGCATTTACTTGAAGATGTCGCGTCGTTGCAAGCCAAGTCAGGAGCAGAGTTGCGGGAATTGGGCCGCTTACCCTATCCAATGCTGCGCCGCAAGGGTGATGCGGGTTTTCGGCGAGTGAGTTGGGAAGAAGCCTTAACCGCGATCGCCCAGAAAATTCAGGCCACCTCCCCCGATCGCCTGGGTGTTTACGTCACCAGTCGCGGCACCGTCAATGAAACCTACTACGCCATCCAAAAGGCAGTTCGCGCAATGGGAACCAACTCGGTCGATAACGCTGCCCGAATTTGCCATTCCCCCAGCACTGCCGCCCTAAAAACGACGATTGGCGCAGGTGCAACCACCTGTTCTTATAAAGATTGGATCGGGACAGATTTATTAGTCTTCATTGGGTCGAATGTGGCGAATAATCAGCCTGTAACGGTGAAGTATTTGCACGCAGCCAAGAAAGCAGGCACCCAGATTGTTGTGATCAATACCTACCAAGAACCGGGTATGGAACGCTATTGGGTACCATCGATTCCTGAAAGTGCCTTGTTTGGGACAAAATTTTGCGATCGCTTCTACCTTATTAATGTCGGCGGCGACTTAGCCTTTTTGAATGGTACTCTGAAATATTTGATTGAAAATGATTGGTGCAATAATGAATTCATTAATCAGTACACCGCTAATTTTGAACAACTCAAGGTAGCCCTCGAATCCCAGTCCTGGGAAAGTCTAGAATATATTTCTGGGGCAAGTCGTCAAGAAATGCTAGCGTTTGCCGAACAAATTCACACCGCCGAAAAAGCTGTCTTTGTTTGGAGTATGGGCATTACTCAGCATGAATGTGGCGAAGATAATGTAAAAGCGATTATTAATCTGGCTCTCACCAAAGGATTTGTCGGTCGCGAAGGCTGTGGTCTGATGCCTATTCGGGGCCATTCCGGGGTGCAAGGTGGGGCCGAGATGGGGTGCTATGCGACCACGTTTCCCGGTGGTCAGCCCATCACCGCCGACACCGCCGCCGCATTCAGTGAGCAGTGGGGGTTTCCTGTGCCCGACTCGCCTGGTTTGATCACGCCAGAGATGCTGGATGCGGCCCATGCAGGCAAACTGGATGTGTTGTTGTCTGTGGGAGGGAATTTTTTGGACGTGATGCCCGATCCAGCCTATATCGAAACAGCCTTGCAGCGAGTACCTTTGCGGGTGCATTTGGATATTGTGTGTTCACCCCAAATGCTGCTAGAGCCAGCAGAGACAGTGGTATTGCTCCCGGCCACAACCCGCTACGAAATTCCCGGTGGTGTGACGGAAACAAGCACCGAGCGCCGCGTGATTTTTAGTCCCGAAATTGTTGGGCCGCGCATTGGGGAAGCCCGCCCAGAGTGGCAGGTTTTTCTTGAGTTAGCGCAACGAGTCGTCAATCCAGCCTATCGGGAGGCGTTGCAGTTCAAAGACACAGCGGCGATCCGGGCAGAAATTGCTCAAGTTGTGCCGTTCTATGCTGGAATTCAACATCTTAAGGAACCCGGTGATCAGTTTCAGTATGGGGGTGCCCATTTGTGTTTTGGTTGGCAGTTTGATACGCCCGATCGCAAAGCGCATTTTGTGGCACTCCAGCCTAGCGATCGCCCCTTGCCCGCCGGATATTTTCGGGTGACAACGCGACGCGGGAAACAATTCAACAGTATGGTGCAAGAGCGCAAAGATGCGATTACCGGAGCTTTGCGCGAAGCTATTTTGATGAATCCGGTGGATATAGAAGCCTTGCAATTGCAACCGGGCGATCGCATTTGCTTAACTAACGAGCAAGGGTGCTATTGGGGCAATGTCTATCCAGCCCCGGTCAAACCCGGCAATCTGCAAATTCATTGGCCCGAAGGCAATCATCTCCTTGACCGGACGAAGCGATCGCCCATTGGCGGCGTACCCGATTACAACGCGATCGTGCAAATTAGCAAAGGGGAATAACGTCGGGCAGCGTACAAGTTAAAGGTTTTGTGACTCCGTAGATCGCTCTAGCGATAGAGAACTGGAATCTACCGCTAGAGCAATTTATCCTTGCTTTAACTTCCTTAACATTTGAAGAGTTTATAGCAGAGGTAGCATTATGCAAACTCAGGAGCACCGCCCAACCCCCGACCAAATTCCTGGCCAACAACTGAAATATCCAGCTAGCCAGGAAGATATGACTCCCAAGCCTGACAGTGATTTGTCAAACTATCGTCCGGCAGAAAAGTTAAAGGGCAAAGTCGCGTTGATCACCGGGGGTGATTCTGGTATTGGACGGGCTGTGGCGATCGCCTACGCAATGGAAGGCGCGGATGTTACAATCCTCTACAACGTACACGACGACGATGCCAGCGTCACCGAAGCAGAAGTGGAAAAGCGGGGTCAAAAGTGCCTCAAAATCAAAGCTGATGTACGCGACTCCAAAGCTTGCCAAGCAGCGGTTCATCAAACAATTAAGACTTTTGGCAAACTCAATATTTTAGTGAATAATGCAGCATATCAAATGGTGCAGGAATCATTTGAAGATGTAACCGAGGAACAATTCCAGCGCACAATGGAAACAAATGTTTTTGGTTATTTCTATATGGTCAAAGCTGCTTTGCCCCACCTCAATGAAGGCGATGCCATTATTAACACTGGCAGTATTGTCGGGAAGATCGGCAAAGGCTTTTTGGTTGATTATGCAGCGAGTAAGGGCGCAGTTCATTCTTTTACAAAAGCATTAGCCTTGAATTTGGCAGAACGTAATATTCGTGTCAATGCTGTTGTTCCTGGCCCAGTCTGGACTCCGAATATTCCTGCCACCATGCCCGCCAAGATGGTTGAAGGCTTTGACACAGATGTGGCGATGAAGCGTTCCGGGCAACCAGAAGAATTGGCCCCGGCCTATGTGTTTTTGGCCGCTCAGGATAGCAGCTTTGTAACCGGAGCCTTGCTGGATGTGACAGGTGGACAGACCTCCAGTGGTGAATAAGGCAAGCATCAGTCGATCGCTTGAACCAACAGTTTATTAGTTTGCACTTGAAGAGCCGATTCTGTAGGGTGATTTAGGACAGTTAAAGCGAGGGTTTTTAATTTCGTTATGGCTAAGGCATCCTACAGTTTCTTTTCAATTCTAGTCTCAAATAAGGCAATCAATCAGTTGAAAGAGTAAGTAAGTAGTCTGAATTAAGTGGGGGTGTGCTAGGCGTAACCGTAATGCATCCAACTTTTTGAACGCATGGCTTAGGCGATCGCTAACCCATCCTACGAAAAATTCTGTTTGTCACGACTATCTACTTATTTTGAGTTTAATCTACATTAGTTTTCACGTTTTTTTGAATTTTAGAAATGCCAAATGAATGTATTGAAAGTTTAGGCTTGTGCTAGAGAACTCTGCGTTTAGTTGTTGTTTACACAATTGTTTATCCTTTTGTAGTTTTTGTCCAATCCAACTCCTTCTATGATGCCTTCTAACTTTCAACCTGATGTTTCTAAGCTCCAGTCTCATTATGACGTGATCATTGTCGGAACAGGGGCCGGGGGTGGTACATTAGCTTATGCTCTGGCAGATACAGGCAAGCAAATTTTACTCCTCGATCGCGGTGCGCCAATTCCTCGTGAGAAAGCGAATTGGAACCCCAAAGCGGTATACATGGATGGTCTTTATCGTACTGAAGAGCAGTGGTTAAACGCTGAGGGCGATCGCCTGCAACCGAGTCTGTATCACCGGGTTGGGGGGAGTACGAAAGTTTATGGTGGGGCGCTCCTACGGCTGCGATCGCAAGACTTTGAGGCGTTACAGTTTCCGGAGGGCGTTTCCCCGGCTTGGGAATTGACCTACGAGGATTTTGAGCCGTACTATACCCAAGCCGAACGCCTCTATAAGGTACACGGGTTACGCGGCGATGATCCCACCGAACCCCCAGCAACCGATGGGTTTCCCCATCCGCCCATGTCGCACGAGCCGCGCATTCAGCATATCGCTGCTCAGTTGAAGCAACAGGGCTTGCAACCGTTTTACTTGCCGATGGCGATTGATCGGGATGAGGCCAACCCCCAACAAAGTCCCTGTATTCGCTGTGATACTTGCGATGGTTATCCTTGTTTGACTAATGGTAAAGCCGATGCCGAAACCTGTTGTGTGTTGCCAGCCTTGAGACATCCCAATGTGACTTTGCAAGTCGGGGTAGAGGTGCAGCAAATTTTGACCGATTCATCGGGGCGCAGAGTCCACGCGATCGCCGCAATGATTAACGGCAAACGAATACAGATTACGGCGGATGTGGTGGTGGTTGCCTGTGGTGCGGTGAACTCGGCAGCCTTATTGCTCCGATCAGCCAATGAGCATCATCCCAAAGGCTTGGCCAACTCCTCTGACCAAGTAGGCCGCAACTTGATGAAACACAATGTTTCTAAGTTTTACGCGATCGCCCAAACCCCCAACAAGACTGTCTTTCAGAAAACCCTGGCAGTGAACGATTTTTATTTCGGTGATCAAGAGCATCACTATCCTCTAGGCCATATCCACTTGATGGGCAAACATAAGTGGCAAATGATGCGTTCTGATTTTCCACAGTGGGTGCCTAATGCAGTCTTGGATTACCTTGCCCAACACTCCGTTGATTGGTGGCTTCAGAGTGAAGATTTGCCTGATGCAAATAATCGTGTAAGCATCAAACCCGATGGTCAAATTATGGTTAATTACCAACCTAATAATTTATCGGTACACCATCAGCTACAGCAACAATTTGAACAAATTTTGCGACGTATCGGGTTTAAATTTTTCTACTCCGTTCCGATGCCACTCAAGATTATGAACCATCAAGTTGGCACCTGTCGTTTTGGGTCTGATCCGACGACCAATGTTTTGGATCTCAATTGCCAAACCCACGACGTTGAAAATCTATATGTGGTTGATTCTAGCTTTTTCCCGGCAATTTCAGCGGTGAACCCAACCTTGACGATCGCGGCAAATGCGTTGCGGGTCGCGGATCATCTCAAGCAGCAATTGGGCGTGCAGAATACCCATCAAGAATCATTCGTTTAAGGTGGGCGTGGAACCTGAGTCACTGTGGTATAACGCTTTGAGCATCGCTGCTGTGACAGTAGGGGCGGGTTGATCAAATACTATTCGGCCTGCTCTCAAGCCAACCAGCCGATCGCAATAAGCCTGGGCAAAATCGGGGGTATGCAGACTGACAACAAGGGCGCGATCGCCAGACCGACACAATTGACAGAGCAACGCCAAAATTTCGCGGCCACGGGTTGGGTCAAGGCTGGCGATCGGCTCATCGGCTAAAATCACCGCTGGATCTTGTACCAAAACCCGTGCCAAAGCAACCCGCTGCTGTTGCCCACCCGACAGTTGATCAGTGCGGGCGTAGAGCTTCTCCGGAATCCCGACTTGGGTGAGGGCGGCGATCGCCGATTCAGTCGCCTGGGGCACAATCAACGACCACAACGCTTTGGGCACCGACCAACGGCCTAAATGGCCAGCATTCACATTGTGAATCACCCGCAAATTATCAACCAGATGGAACTGTTGATAAACCATGCCAATGCGGCGTTGCACCCGGCGGCGCGATCGCCCGCTCAACCGAGAAAGCTGTTGCCCAAAGGCCCAGACTTCCCCCGCTGTCGGCTGTAGGGTGCCATTCAGCAAGCGCAAGAGTGTACTTTTTCCCGCACCACTTGGCCCGACCAAACCCACCCGCTCTCCTGGCGCAATCTGCAAATTTAGGTCAGCCACAGCTACCAACCCGTTGTAGTGATGGCTCACTCGGTCTAAACTCAACACTGGCTCAGGCATGGGTAATTGACAAGGCCGAGGCTGGCGGCAGCAAGTTAGCGAATCTTGCCGATCTCACGGCCAATTTGTTCAATCTGCTGGTAATTTGCGCTTTTCGTTGCAATAAATTTATTCGCTCCAAATAATTCTAAGATTTCTTGATGTTCAGGCTTTTGGGGGTTTAACCGGAGCAATGCCGTTTGCACCCGCTCCACAAACTGGGGGCCAAACCGCTCCCGCACGGCAGGATGAATCACCCAATGATAGTCGTAGTAAGCCGGGGTGCGCCAAATAACGCTGACCCGATCGCCATTCACCGTACCCGCTTTGACCCGACTTTGCCAAACTTGCTCATTTAACACCCCCGCGTCATAGGTGCCAGCTTGAACCAGATCAAGGGTTGCGTCGTGGGATCGGGAGAAACCCGGTTGCCCCTGAAAATCGCTGAGGTTTACGCCAGCCTGGGCCAAAAAATATTGCGGCATGAGGCGGCCCGATGTAGACGATTCGCTGCCAAAGGTAAAGGTACGCCCTTTCAAGGTTTGGAGATCTTGCAGGTTTTGCAAGGGTTGAAGGCCACTCTTTTTGTTTGCAATAAAAACGCTGTGGAAATTGGCATCAATATCGCGCTGGGCGATCGCCTCTGCACCGGGCACCTGCAACCGGGCTTGAGTCCCAGTCAAACCGCCGTACCACACCATGTCTAGATCGCCAACCCGAAACGCACTCACGGCAGCGGTATAGTCGGTCACTGGTTTGTACTGCACCGGCACTTGCAATGCCTGTTCCAAATAGGTCGCCAATTTGGGATAAAGCCGTTGGAGTTTATCGGGATCTTGGTCGGGAATTGCGCCAATGACAAAAACTGATTTGGCCTGTTTCTGGGTTGTCGATATTGAGGGCACATTTGGCTGTTCATCAAGCCAATCGCATCCCGCGATCGGCAGCAAAACCGCAAGCAGGCAACCGACCCCAATGACTCGTTTCATCCCAACTTCAATTATCACGACACAACTTTGCACCCGTTATTGTAGCGGGAGATTGGCCCAAACCTGCGACGCTGGCCCAAAGTTCAGCTAGATAGCCATTTCGTGAGGCGATGAATTCCCCCGGCGCGAGTAAATTGATGGAAGCGATCGGTGGTTTTGCTGCAAACAACCCGGTATCCGTGGGTCTCTAACAGGTGTTGGGTTTGAACGTTGACAAAGGCCACATCTGTACAGATTGCGCTGCATTCCCAGGCATGGGCTTCGGCTTCGGCCTGTTCTAGCAGATAGCTTTCTAGGCCCAGGTCTTGAAACTCCGATCGCATCCCAAAGCCCAGAATGTAGTATTCCTCTGAAGCGACACCTTGCTTAATGCGGCTCAAATCGGCGACGTTGATCAGGATTTTGGGCAAATGGCGCAGGGATAAAATCCGGGCCATCACCAGGTGAACTTTTTCGTCGGCTTGTTGCTTGATGTGGCTGGGATAACCCAAAAACATACCAGCAGGCTGGCCTTCGACTTCGATGACCTGCGTATGCTCATAACTGAAGGCATTTTGAGGCGCGATAAAGGCTTTGGCCAGCACGGCTTGGGCCTGGGGTGGGGTGGCGGCGAAGACATAACTAAACAAAGCAGGGCCAGCGGCAAACAGGAGGGGCACAACCCAAGTGGCATCGGCGGCGATCGCCTGCCGCAAAGTGAGTTGTTGAAGAGAGAGTTGGGGTGCCATTGGGATCAAAACGCTTGTGTGACGGGGAAGCACTGTCTCAAGTCTAAAGGCTTTTGTCGCGGTTGGGAGGGCGGGATTTACCCAAAAATCTGCGGGAAATCTACAGGTTTCTCTAGGGATATAAGTTATCCTAGTTAGGGCTGATTAAGGCATGATGAGGAATAGCGCAGTCAAGTCAGTTTATTGGTGAGATGTCGCTGGATTATACGGTTCGAGAGAGTCTGAAGGCAAAACACGTTTCCCTCAAGATGTCTCTGAAGGGGGATCTTGAAGTCATCGTTCCGAAAGGATTTGACCGGAATCGGATTCCGGACATTTTGCAGAGCAAGCAACGGTGGATTGAGCGCGTCATTCGGCGAATGGCGACCCAACAGGCATTGGTGGGTAGTGATGTCGTGGCCGATCGCCCCCAACAAATTGCCCTCCAGGCGATCGCCGAACATTGGCGGGTGGACTATCAGCCCACCAACAGCAAGGCCATTACAGTCAAAGAGCAGGCGGGGCTTCGGCTCAAGCTTCAGGGGCCAACGGATGATTTGGAGCTATGCAAGCTGGCCCTACAACACTGGGTCATGCAAAAAGCAAAAACTGCCTTGCCCCCCTGGCTCTCCACCGTGAGCAAAACCTCCAGGCTAGCCTATCAATCCGTCTCTGTGCGGCAACAAAAAACGATTTGGGGCAGTTGCTCAATTCGGAAAACCATCAGTTTGAACTGTAAATTGCTATTCTTGCCGCCCGCCCTGGTGGAATACGTCTGTGTGCACGAACTCTGCCACACCAAACACCTGAACCATTCCAGCGATTTTTGGCACTTGGTCGGTCGGCATTGCACAGACTACAAAGAACTGGATGACAAACTGCGGGATGCGCGGTACATGGTGCCCTGGTGGATGGAAAATTGATGGCAGATACCCCTGAGATTGGGCTAGACCTAGCGCCGTGGCGATCGCCCCTGGCCCGTGCCCTCCACCGCAACCGCGCCCTACCCAATGCCCGCTACCTACAACTGGCCACCCTCCGGCCCAACGGCTACCCCGCCAACCGTACCGTCGTATTTCGGGGCTTCTGGGGCACCACCAATCAGCTTCAAATTGTGACCGATGCCCGCAGCGCCAAAGCCGAGGACATTCGCCACTGTGCCCACGGTGAAGCCTGTTGGTACTTTCCCAAAACCCGCGAACAGTTTCGCCTGGGCGGCACCCTAACCCTAGTGGGCCAAGACGCACCCACCCCTCAGTCAACGCCTTACCAAATCGCCCGAAAAACCGCATGGCAGGCATTATCAGACGGAGCGCGGAGCCAATTTATGTGGCCAGCACCGGGCGCACCCAGAGCAACGGAGGGCTTTACCCCCGATCGCCCCGACCCCACAGTCCCGCCGGAGCATTTTTGTTTGCTGTTGCTTGAGCCGATGCACGTCGATCATCTAGAGCTACGGGGTGATCCCCAAAATCGCTGGGTCTATCAATGGGAGGCGGCGACGGGATGGCAACAACAAGCAGTCAACCCCTAGAAAGCGGTGCAGACGCTCAAACATCAAAATCAACGGCGATCGCCGCTAGCCGATGGCTGTAGCAATGACTTAGGTGTGGGTGCGGGGTGCTGGGGCGATCGCTGGCTCCAGGGGAAACGTCAGCATAAAAGTCGTGTGTTGATTGACGCTGATAACACGAATAGTGCCGCTCAAGCGTTCCGTCAGCTTTTTGACCAGGGCCAACCCCAAGCCCGTGCCGCCGTGTTTCCAGGGATCGTTATTGGGTACCCGGTAGAATTTATCAAAGACGCGATCGCACTCAGGCCGAGGAATTTCGACACCGGAGTTGCACACACACAGTTCCAGGCGATCGCCGACCGGACTCGCCGTGACAGTGATTGATTCTCCCGCCGGAGTGTATTTGCAGGCATTTTGCAGCAACTCAGACAAAATCCGTTCCAGGTAGGGTAAATCCGTCGTGATTTGGGGCAAGTCTGGTTCCACCTCGACCCGAAGCTGCTGTTGCTGGCTGCGTGCCCGTTCGATAAAGGGTTCCGCCAGGTGGGGCAAGAAAAACTGGAGGGCGATCGGAGTCCACTGCAACGGTTCGGTGCCAGAATCCAACCGGGCCAGATCGAGCAAGTCGTTAATCAAACTAATTTCGCGCTGGCCCTCTTCCCGCAGCACTTTGAAATAACGGTGGATCGGGGCATCCTCATCGGCCAAAATCCCCAATGGCTCAAGGCTAATTTCCAGCATTTGCGTTGCCATTTTGATGCTAGACATGGGGGTACGCAACTCGTGGGAAACGGTGCTCAGAAAATCGTCTTTGAGTTGATTGAGCCGTTCCAACTCCTTGACTTGGGCCTGAGCCGCTTGATAGAGGCGGGATTGGCGTAGGGCGATCGCGCATTGGTTCGCCACCTGCTGCACCAACCGAATATCCTGTTCACTGAAGGCGTAATATCTTTGATTAATCAGCCACAAATCCCCCAAAACGCCCTGATCATCGGCAATGGGATAGGCCAACATCATCACATCGCCGCGATCGCCATTCGACTGCAAAGAACAACATTGAAACGCTTCCCCTTGCAAGAGTTGGTTGTAAATTTCGGGGTAGTCGCTCATGGGCAACACCCGCCCCGCATAGGAGCAATGGAGCGTTGAATATTCGTAGCTCACCGTCGAAAGGCGCTGTTCCAAATCATAAATTGACGTGTTGCAACAACTGATTTTGAGGGCTTGGGCCAGTTCCTGCACCGCCGTTTGCATGATCTGGGCTTCGTCCAGGCTATCGCGCACTTTGTCCGTAATCCGTTTCAGCGTGGCTTCAAATTCAAATGCTAATTCCAATTGAGCGGTGCGAATTTGGACTTGTTGTTCCAGGTTGGCATTCAGTTGTTGGACTTGTTGGTGCAATTCTGATTGTTGAATCGCGATCGCAAGTTGGGTCGCCAACTGTTGCAACAGTTCGACCTCGATGGGTTGCCAGTGACGCGGTTCATTGCAATGATGGGCCATCAGCAACCCCCACAGTTCTTCTCCCTGCAAAATGGGCACCACGAGCTTGGCCCGCACTTGCATTTCTTCTAGCAGCGCAATGTGGCAAGGATGAAAATTAACGGTGTAAATGTCATCCGTTGTTTGAATGCGGCCATGTCGATACTCATAACACTGCGTTTCCATTAGATAGGTATCCGCAATGCGCCAGCCCAGAATCGAATCCCACTGTGGGGCGACGGCTTCGGCGATGACTAAACCGCTCCAATCGGGGTCAAACCGATAGACAATGACGCGATCGGTCTGGAGAAATTGTTGGACTTCGGTGACGGTGGTGTTGAGGATTTTGTCTAGATCCAGGGTTTGGCGAATGTGTTGGGCGATTTCCGTGAGCAACCGTTCGCGCTCGGCCTGTTGGCGGAGGTTGAATTCGGCTTGTTTTAGCTCGGTGATATCGGTAAAGGAGGCGACAACGGCGCTGGGAATACTGGTATTGGGGTCAAAGAGGGGTTGGGAATTAATCGAAATCCAGGTAATGCCAGCGGGTTTGCACAGTCCCATGACGACGTTGGTTTGGGGCTGTCCAGTTTGGAGGGTAATTGTAGCGGGGTAGGTGTCTGGAGGGAAGGGGGAACCATCGGAGCGAATCGTGTGCCAGTCTAGCTCGGTGGGGATCTGGCTGGTCATTTTGTCGGTTGTAATACCGAGAATCCGCTCGGCGCTGGCGTTGCAGGCGATAATTTTGCCGTTTGCCTGTTGGAGGACAATGCCTTCGGCCATCGCGGTGATAACAGAGCGATACCGGGCTTCGCTTTCGCGCAGGGCCATTTCGGCAGCTTTGCGATCGCTAATATCCCGGTTAATGCCAATCATCCGCAGGGGGCGATCGCGGCTATCCCGTTGGACGATCGCATCGGCTTCGAGATAACGCACCGCACCGTTGGGTAGAATTACCCGAAATTCCGTTTCAAATTTGCAATGGCCAGCCAGAGCTTGCTGAATTAAGCAACGGCAGCGGGGCAAATCATCGGCATGGACTCCGGCTTCCCAGGCGGCATAGGCTCCGCTAAACTCCGTTGGCACCACCCCATAGAGTTCGTACATGCGGTCATCCCAGCAGAGGCGATCGCTGACGATATCCCAATCCCAAATGCCCAGTTTGGCCGACTGCGCCGCCAGATTGAGGCGATCGGATAAATTTTGCAATTGGGCTTCGGCTTGTTTCCGTTCGGTAATGTCGGTATGGGAACCGGCCATGCGTTTGGGTTGGCCATTGTCGTCCCATTGCACTTTGCCGCGATCGAGAATCCATTTATACTGGCCGTTTTTGCACAATAACCGATGTTCTGAAATATAAAAGGGCGTTTTGCGATCGAAATGGTCTTGGATCAGTTGCATCACGGGTTCCAGGTCTTCCGGGTGGACGCGCTTTGACCATTCATCTAAATGGTTGGCAATTTCGCGATCGCCATAGCCCAACATTTCTTTCCAACGGCTCGAAAAAAACACCTCATTGGTCTGAATATTCCAATCCCAAATGCCATCGTTATTGCCCTGGAGGGCCAATTGCCAGCGTTCTTCTTGTTCCCGCAGTTGGGCGGCGGCTTGCTGTTGTTCGGCCTCCAGTCGTGCCCGTTCGCTAATGTCCACCAACAAACCATCCCACGCGGCCCCTTCCGGCGAGTGCTGCGCCTGCGAGGTGCCCTGAATCCACTTTGGCTGACCAGAGGGCGTGGTGATTCGGCCTTCCCAATGCCACGGTAGAAAATTCGCCACCGCATAGGTGACAGATTCGACAAAGGACGGCAAATCTTCTGGGTGGATAAGCTGAACGAATGTATCGGCATCCGCCATCACCTGAGCGGGTGTTAGCTCCAGTAGCTCATGGGCATATTCGCTGACAAAGGTGAACCGATGGGGGCGATCGGGCGTGGGGGGAAAGTAGCGATAGACCATCCCCGGCATATTGGTGACTAATGCCTGGTATTTGGCCTGGTTCAGTTGCAGGGCTTCTTCGGCCCGTTTGAGGTCGCTCAGGTCGTGGAGGTTGATGACCACTCCTGCAATGGAATGATCCTGTTCGATATAGGGGGCGTAGGTGGCCCGGACAAAACGCCGTTGCCCATCGGCATAGTCGAGCCATGCTTCCATCATGAGCTTGGGTTCGCCAGCAAGACAGCGATCGAGGAGGGGCTGACAAAGGGCAAAAAAATCTGCCCCTAATAATTCACTGACGGAATGGCCAACGATCGCGTTATAGGGCTTTTGGTTCCAGTCTACATAGGTTTGGTTGACGATTTGATAGATGTAGTGGCGATCGATCAGGGCAACCCCATCGGGAATAGCGGCAATCATCCGTTCATAATGATGCAGCGTTGCTTCGGTCGGATGATAACTGCGGGTAATTTGGTGGCGTTGCAGCGCCAGGGAACAGGCTTCTTTATAGTCTTGCAGCACGGCTTCAGCGGCTCGGAGGTGCTGGGTTTGGTGCTCTAGCTGAGTTTCCAGGCTGTGACAAAGATGGTGAGCGTGGTGGAGGGCGGCATCCTGTTGAATGACTAACCCCAGTTGCAGCGCAATTTGCTCCATGTACTGGGTTTCGAGGGCTGTCCAGCGGCGAGGGGCGGCACATTGATGGGCGATCAACAAGCCCCACAGTTTGCCCTGGCTGAGGAGGGGCACTACAAGATTGGCCTGTACCTGGAGACTGTCTAATAGTTCCACGTAGCAAGGGGCGAGGGTGCCGTTGTGGGTATCGGCGATCGCGGTGGTTTCCCCCTGTTGATAGCGTTCGATCCAAAGACTTTCAAAGCAGGGATCATAAATCAGTTGCCCGACAATGGGTGGCCAATCGGCGCTCACGGCTTCGTATTGCACTACGGCATCCTGGTCAGACAGCACGCGGTAGATAATGACGCGATCGCTGCCCAGGGTGGTTCTGACTTCGGTAATTACCGTTTGCAGCAGGGTTTCCAGGGGAAGTGTTTGCTGCATTTGGCGGGCGATCGCCCCGACGTGGGCCAAAATCACCTTGGCAGAAAGGGAAGAGATTGCTTGTGTTGTCGCCATGCCCCTGCCTCGAAGTTGTTTGTATCGCTAAATACAACTTCAGTATTCACAGAATATCGACCTCGTGCTCAGAATGATTCAAAACAAAATAATTCTTAGCTGGAAGCGTGGCACACTGGCCGTACCATTGGCGCAAACCATTTTAATTGAAAGGACGGCAATACCCATTGCCCCAGGTGGGGAACACCGATCCCAGCGATCGCGCTGCTCTTTCTACAATAAAAGCAATGCAACCTGGGTGACGGCGACGGGTCTGATGCTGCCGTATACCCCTCAGCCCTGGAGATAAACGCGATGCAACCCACCAATCCCAACCAATTTACCGAGAAAGCCTACCAAGCCATTGTCCACACTGCTGACATTGCCAAACAAGCCCAGCACCAACAAATTGAAACTGAGCATTTGCTGAAGGCGTTGCTCGAACAAGATGGCCTTGCGACGAGTGTGTTCAACAAGCTAGATGTGAACGTGGCCCAAATGCGCGATCGCGCTGACGAGTTTTTGCGCCGCCAACCCAAAGTGTCGAACACCGGCGGCAATGTGTATCTGGGGCGCAGTTTAGATACCTTGCTCGATCGCGCGGAGCAATATCGGCAACAATACGGCGATGAATTTATTTCCGTGGAACACTTGTTGTTGGGCTATGGGCAAGACGATCGCCTGGGCAAAGCCCTCTTTGCAGAATTTAAACTAGATGAACGGAAACTCAAAGCAGCCATTGACCAAATTCGAGGGAGTCAAAAGGTGACAGACCAAAACCCAGAAGGCAAATATGAATCGCTGGAAAAATATGGGCGCGACCTGACCCACATGGCGCGGGATGGCAAACTCGACCCGGTGATTGGGCGGGATGACGAAATTCGGCGGACGATTCAAATTCTCTCACGTCGTACCAAGAATAACCCGGTGTTGATTGGGGAACCCGGTGTCGGGAAAACGGCGATCGCCGAAGGGTTGGCCCAGCGGATTGTCACGGGGGATGTGCCGGAATCGCTGCGTGATCGCAAATTGATTGCCCTGGATATGGGCGCGCTGATTGCCGGAGCCAAATATCGCGGGGAATTTGAAGAACGGTTGAAAGCGGTATTGAAGGAAGTCACCGAATCCCAAGGCAACATCATTCTGTTCATCGACGAAATCCATACCGTCGTCGGGGCCGGGGCCACCCAGGGCGCAATGGATGCGGGCAACCTGCTGAAACCCATGCTGGCGCGGGGCGAGTTGCGGTGTATCGGGGCGACGACCCTGGATGAATACCGCAAATACATTGAAAAAGACGCAGCCCTGGAACGCCGATTCCAACAGGTTTACATCGATCAGCCCACAGTGGAAGACACCATTTCTATCCTGCGCGGCCTGCGGGAACGGTATGAAGTGCACCACGGGGTCAAAATTTCTGATAGTGCCTTGGTGGCAGCGGCCATGCTTTCCACTCGGTACATCAGCGATCGCTTCCTGCCGGACAAAGCCATTGACCTGGTAGACGAAGCGGCGGCCAAACTGAAGATGGAGATCACCTCTAAACCGGAAGAACTGGATGAAGTCGATCGCAAGATCCTGCAACTGGAGATGGAAAAACTATCTCTCCAGAAAGAAACCGATGCGGCTTCCCGCGATCGCCTGGAACGCCTGGAAAAAGAACTCGCCGACCTAAAAGAGGAACAATCCACCCTCAATGCCCAATGGCAAGGCGAAAAAGACAAAATCACCAAGATCCAATCCCTCAAAGAAGAGATCGACCGGGTCAATTTGGAAATTCAGCAAGCCGAGCGGGATTACGATCTGAACCGGGCCGCCGAGCTGAAATACGGCAAACTCACCGACCTCAACCGTCAACTGCAAGAAGCCGAGCACCTGCTCGCCGAAGCCCAAACCACGGGTAAAACCCTCTTGCGGGAAGAAGTCACCGAAAGCGACATTGCGGAAATTATCTCCAAGTGGACGGGCATTCCTATCAGTAAATTGGTCGAGTCGGAAATGCAAAAACTCCTGCATCTGGAAGACGAGTTGCACAAGCGGGTCATTGGCCAAAACGAAGCCGTGACTGCGGTGGCCGATGCTATTCAGCGATCGCGGGCAGGCTTGGCCGATCCCAATCGTCCAGTCGCGAGTTTCATTTTCCTTGGCCCCACCGGAGTTGGGAAAACAGAACTCGCCAAAGCCCTGGCTGCTTATCTTTTCGACACCGAAGAAGCAATGGTGCGGGTCGATATGTCGGAATACATGGAGAAGCACGCCGTCTCGCGATTGATTGGTGCGCCTCCGGGGTATGTGGGCTATGACGAAGGCGGGCAACTCACGGAAGCCATTCGCCGTCGGCCCTATGCGGTCATTCTGTTTGACGAGATCGAAAAAGCCCACCCCGATGTGTTCAATATCTTCTTGCAAATTCTGGATGATGGCCGTGTCACCGATGCCCAAGGGCGGACGGTGGATTTCAAAAATACCATCATCATCATGACCAGCAACATCGGGTCACAGTACATCCTGGATATTGCAGGCGATGACTCCCAATACGACGTGATGCGTGGTCGGGTGATTGAGGCGATGCGATCGCAATTCCGCCCTGAATTCCTCAACCGGGTAGACGAGTTCATCATTTTCCACGGCCTCCAAAAATCGGAACTGCGGAATATCGTCAAACTCCAAACCCTGCGCCTGGAACACCGCCTGAGCGATCGCAAGATGGCCCTCAAACTCACCGATGCGGCAACGGATTTCCTGGCCGATGTGGGCTACGATCCAGTCTACGGTGCTCGGCCCCTGAAACGCGCCATCCAACGGGAACTAGAAACCGCGATCGCCAAAGCCATCCTGCGCGGCGAATTCCACGAAGGCGACACCATCTTTGTCGATGTGGGCGATACCGAACGCCTCACCTTCAAACGACTGCCCTCCGAAGTCTTGACTACACAATAACTCAATTAATTCCATAAACCTGACTGGGTGGGCACCACGCTCACCCTTTTCTAATTCAGCTTCAGCACTTCACATGGATGGAATTGCCACTACGCAACACATCAAGCAAATACGACCGGAGATGAAGGTGGTCATGTTAACTACTCATCCTGACCAGAGTGAAGTTGTTGCAGCCCTCGTACACCTCTGGGCTGCCACGGATATGCTCTATGCCGCAATTCCTGCGGGCGGAAGACTCGTAGAGCCGACCTCGTAGAACCTACACAGCCTCTTCATAGGGATCGGTTTAGCTGCAATCTGGTATATGCAACAAACCAAGTTTTCCCCGGAACGGCAAACAGAATGAGTATCCCCCATCAAAATGCCGCTGCCATTGTCTCGGAACATCAGCAATAGGGTACTTCTGACTATCAAAGGGTTAAATGGAGCATTAAGCATCACCGATATTGTACCTCCGGTTGTTACGGCTCAACACTTTATTGAGACTGCGATCGCACTCAGTTATGACTATACTCCTGACTTCAATGGGCCTCACCAAGAAGGTACTGGCCTGCATCAGTTAACCGTTAAAAATGGAAAGCGTCGTAGTGCAGCGGCGGCATTTCTTGTGCCTATCACATATCGGGCAACGGAGATACGAGTTCATGCTGCTGAAAGCTTGCGAATTGAAGAATCTAGCACTAAATTCCTAGCCCACCCTGAGAGCGGGATTTATTGCAATGAATACAAAATTAGGCCGCCCTCATGAAAATACATCTCAGTCAGGCTTCTCACAGCATAGACCAGAAAAAAGACCGTTAATTTATTTAGTTTTCACTTAAACTAAGGGCCTTCTATCCACAACCCCTATTTCCCGATCGGAATTAAGGTGAATTACTTGCTTTTCAGTATCTATCACTGTACTATCAGCGTTATTGAGTTTATTAACGGTATTCCGACCAAATTACCGTAGATTTATACAAGGAGCGCAGAATATGATTCGACGGCATTGGCTGTTGGGGCAATGGAGGCATTTGATTACAGGCTTGAGTAGTCGGCTGAGATCTCATTCTTTGAGAGGCTTTGTCTCACTCTTTTTCGTCGGGACAATGTTAAGCATTACAGTTGCAGCCTGCACTGGGAGCAATACAACTGCAAATAGTGCCAGTGCACCCGGTGCCAGTCCGGCTTCAGCCAAACAAGATGTGGAACTTACACTAGTTGCCTATGCGGTGCCCAAGGCTGCTCATGATGCCATCATTCCTAAGTTCCAGGCGAAATGGAAAGCAGAGCATGGGCAAACTGTCACGTTCAAACAAAGCTATGGTGGTTCTGGTTCTCAAACTCGCGCCATTATCGATGGATTAGAAGCCGATGTGGTGCATTTAGCGATCGGTGCTGATGTCAACAAACTGGTCAAAGCAGGCTTTGTAAATGACAACTGGACACAACGAGTTCCCAACAATGGCATTGTGGGTGAGACTGTTGCTGCTGTTATCACACGGGCAGGTAATCCTAAAAACATCAAAAGCTTTGAAGATTTGACCAGAGACGATGTGAAGTGGGTAACGGCAGACCCTAAAACGTCTGGGGGTGCTCGTTGGAATTACTTCGCTTTGTGGAATTATGCTAAGAAAAAAGGTGCGGATGATGCCAAAGCCTTGGAGTTTGTCACGAATGCCTATAAAAATGTGTCGGTCTTAGCCAAAGATGCTAGAGAGTCTACAGACGCATTTGCAAAGCAAGGCCAGGGAGATGCACTTGTTAATTATGAGAATGAGGTCATTTTGGCGAAGCAGAAAGGTGAACAGTTAGATTATGTAATTCCTGATATCAACCTTTCCATTGATACTCCTACAACAGTGGTTGATAAGAATGTGGATAAGCATGGGACACGGGAAGTCGCAGAAGCCTTTGTCGAGTATTTATTTACACCAGAAGCTCAGCGAGAGTTTGCTAAAGTTGGGTTTCGACCTTTGGGAAATTTAGGTAAAGAAAAAGCCTTTGTTGAACAATTTCCACCGGTAAAAACCCTCGGTAGAATTGATGAGTTTGGTGGTTGGATAGAGGCCCAAAAAGTGTTTGATGATGGCGGTAATTTTGACCAAATTCGGACACAAATTGCTAGGTCATAATTCCTTGAATATGTTGTAGGGGCGATTCTATGAAATCTTTACTTTATTTCGCCCTTACGCGATCGCGCTTCAGTCGAACCATCTAAAAACTTGGCTATGACTTCTTTGCAACCTCTTTCTAACTTCATCAGAAAGCCATCTTGGAAACTTTTCTGGAACTCCATAATTCACATGCCATGGACTTGGCGCATCATGTTTGTCTATTTGGCAATCATGCTGTTTTTGCCAGTCGCAGCGATGTTAACCAAGTCGCTTACAATTGGGCCAGCAGAATTTTGGCGAATTGCCACTAGCCCACTTGCACTCTCAACTTATGATGTCACCTTTACAACTTCGTTAATCGCGGCGTTGATCGATGGAATATTTGGTCTTCTCATTGCCTGGGTCTTAGTGCGGTATGATTTTCCCCTCAAAAAGTTAGTTGATGCCTCAATTGACCTCCCCTTTGCGTTGCCAACTGCCGTGGCGGGTTTAACATTGGCAACTGTTTATAGTGAAAAAGGTTGGATTGGCTCGTTATTGGCTTCCTTGGGTATCAAAATTGCCTTTACTCGTTTAGGGGTGGGAATTGCGATGATGTTCATTTCGTTGCCGTTTGTCGTGCGAACTGTTCAACCCGTTTTGATGCAAATGGAGCAAGAGACAGAAGAAGCAGCTTGGTCAATGGGTGCTTCCTCTTGGCAAACTTTTTGGCGCGTGTTGTTGCCACCTTTGTTTCCCGCAGTTTTGACCGGAGTGGCACTAGGATTCTCTCGCGCTGTTGGAGAATATGGTTCAACTGTAATTATTTCATCGAATACACCATTTAAAGATCTTATTGCTCCAATCCTAATTTTTCAGCGGTTAGAACAGTATGACTATGCTGGTGCCACAGTGATTGGCATGGTGTTGCTAATTATTTCTCTGATGATGTTGCTAGTGATTAACTTTATTCAGGTCTGGGGAAAACGCTATGACTGATCGTTTAAAGTCGTTGACAGCAAAATCTAATCTACCATTTCCCTCTATAGTTCAAAGTCGGAGTTGGGTTCAGATTATATTGATTAGTATCGCCTTGCTTTTTTTAAGTTTAGTTCTCTATATTCCAGCGATCAATGTTTTTTATCAGGCATTCCATAAAGGTTTAGGCCCGTTTTTGCATAATCTAAGTGAGCCAAATTTCCAATATGCGATCAAGATGACCGTGGGCCTAGCGGCGATCGCAGTCCCCCTCAATACAGTTTTTGGCTTATGTACCGCCTGGGCATTGGCACGCAAGCGTTTCCCCGGACGCACGTTGTTACTCAGCATCATTGACTTGCCCTTTGCAATTTCACCAGTTGTTGCCGGTTTAATGATTGTTCTCTTGTATGGGCGAAACGGTTGGTTTGGGCCGTTCTTGCAAGAGCGGGGCATTCAGATTGTATTTGCGTTTCCAGCAATGATGTTGGCAACCGCGTTTGTGAGTATGCCGTTTGTTGCACGGGAAGTGATTCCAGTCTTGGAAGAGGAAGGTTTTGATCAAGAAGAAGCGGCCTACACCTTGGGCGCAAATTCCTGGCAGACTTTTTGGCGCGTTACGGTGCCTAATATTCGTTGGGGTCTACTCTATGGCATCTTGCTAACCAATGCGCGGGCAATGGGCGAGTTTGGTGCGGTCTCTGTTGTGTCGGGGAATATTGCAGGTAAGACTCAAAGTTTACCCTTGTTTGTGGAAGAAGCCTACAAGGGTTATGAAACGGAGGCCGCCTATTCTGCCGCTGTTTTATTGGCTCTGTTGGCGGTCGTAACGCTGGTATTGAAGGAAATTTTGGAGCGGCGTGTTAAATGTTAAGCCACATGACGTGACGCGACAGAAGCATGGCGGGTTAATGTCAGCAGCAAGGGGTCAGATTGCAGCGACAACGACGGATCGCAACGACAACCACATCTCAACACGACAACGACTGATTTTCCGTTGGGAACGCAACGCAAACGCAACAACAATTCCAGATTTGCAAATGGGAATACAGCGTAAACGCCCGCTGGGAGCGGTAGCAAAACGACAACGAAATTCATTCGTGAGTTTGCAATACCCATGACTGGAGAATTGAGATGAATTAAGGGCTAGCTGTGCTTCAGGCCAGAGTAGCGGAGCGTTGATTAGCGGCCTGACGACGGTAGCTGTGCTCCACAATGACGGCATGATGGACAAGCCTATCGACAGCCGCCACGGTCATCATCGAATCGCTGAAGACCGAATCCCACTGGCTAAAGGGTTAATTAGCCGTAATCAAAAGACTACGACGCTCATAGCGATGGGCAATTAGTTCAATGAGAACCGAGGTTTCAGCCTCGGATTTTTTGACATAGCCCAAGTCATCGAGCACGAGTAGGTCAAAGCGGTCGAGCTTAACGAGCCGGGTCTGGAGTTGCAGTTGGTGTTTAGCCTGCTGGAGTTGCTGCACTAGAGCCGTCGCCGTGAAGAATCTCACCCGCTTGCCCAACTCCAGCATCCGACGAGAGAGCACAATGGCGAGATGAGTTTTACCGATACCAGAGGCTCCAAAGAGGAGGAGATTATCGGCGCGTACAAACCAACTGGGGTCGTCGGCTAGCTGCATGAGTGGAGCGGGATTGAACTGAGGACACTGGGAGAAGTGAGGTAGAAAAACCTTTTGCGCTTGGCAGTTGAGCTTCGGCAATGGCTCGTTTGAGGCGGACATCGTGGCGGCGTTGGACTTCCAGTTCGCACAAGGTCAGTAAGAACGGCGCATAGAACCAGTGCTCCTGCAACGCTTGGGTTTCGATAGATTTCCAGTGAGTGAGCATGTGGGAGAGGCGTAGGTCTTTGAGTAAGAGGCTGAGGCTTTGATAGAGACTCAGGGTAGGTTGTGTTTGTGGCAGTTGGGCAGAGGAGTTGGTCATACGTGGCTAGGGGATGTTGGTGGACACCAATGGCAGGCAAGTCCTCACTCGAGGCAAGCAACTGCTGCTGCAAACGGCGTAGGCTCAAGGTCTGGGCCTTGAGCTGCTGCTTGAGGTCCGCTGCGATCGACTGCTCTATGTTCTGAGTCGCAGCGATGTAAAGCGCTTCGACGATCAAAACAGCGGCGTGGTCAAGGTCAAACTGCGTCTTCAGATGCTCCCAGAGGTCGCGAAACTAAGCATTGGGCAATAAGCCTTGTTGCCCAATGCAGGAGAGGAATGCCCGATGTTTACGGCGCAGTCCCTCGATAGCGTGCTTGTAGTTGATGCAGCGTCCGCGTCGTTTCTCTGTTCCCTTCACCCGGAGACGAGGCAATTCGAACACCTGATGCCGTCCTAAAATAGGCGACCAATCGGTCGTGGTACAGGTGAATCTCGATACGGTGGCCAATCAAACGAGAGGGGACACTGTAGAGGATGCAGCCCCCCTCAATCATGCTGCGGGTACTGACGCGATCGCTCAGCAGTTCATAGTCTGGAACCCGCACCTGCGGCAGACGTTCTAGGGATACCTGCTCGAGAGCGAACTGCGGAATATCGCCGTCGCCACTACACATCAAATCCACCACAAACTGTTTCAAGTCCGCTCGGTGGTCGCGCGAGTACCCGTAGGTAATGGCAATCGCAGCAGGCTCATCCGCCTCGGTCGCTCTCCCCTCGTACTCTCCATCCACATAAAACGAACTGGAATCGAGATGCATACTCGTCGTTGCCACCCCGAATTGCGGCACCGCTTTGAGCGCGATCGCAACAAACAACTTGGTCAATCCCTGCCCCTAGCAAATGCTCTGTGGCTTGGCCCACGAAAAACAGCTCAAACAATTACAAAGGCGCGCTGACAAAGCCGAGTCCGTTGAGATCATAGCTTTGATCGCTTGCCCAGGGATGACCACCTGCAACGGGTGTTGCTTGAGGGGCTGGTTGATTGGCTCAACCAATCTCGTCTCGTCAATCACCCCTGCCACAATCCCGCTGTGGTCAATATCTTGTACTCTAATCTCAGATGCACTCATGCATCAAAAATACAATAATTCCATGCCAACACCTGTGGAATGTGGGATCAAAGCTATTTCCCAATCATGGGGCTTCCTTCAATTGTCCTCACTTTAGGGAGATTGAAGCCGACAATGCCAACGAGAACCATTGTCAGAGCACATAGGATATATAGGAACGATAGCCCGGCACCTGCACGATCGCCAATCACCCCGCCAATCACTTTCGATACAAGCCCTCCTGGTAAAAAAAGAGGCTCAAACACACGTTCGGCAAGTGGTCCGGCCATGAGAGTCGCGATCGCGCTTGCCACTTGTAGGACGAAAGCGTTGGCTGCAAAAATGCGGCCCTGCATTGCAGGTGCAATTTGTTCCATCCAGATGGCGGTTTCGGCACTATCCATGAGTGGAAAATTTAGGGAGGAACAAAACTGTGCAGGTATCCATATCTCTGCACTTTGCCCAAACCCAAAAATGGTTTTACTCAACCCAGCACCAATGAAGCTACTCAGCAAACTCCGAATGCGTGATTGGGAACCACCCCACACGCTTAAAACAATCGCACCCGTCACGCCACCGATTCCGGCTGCGGTGGCAGTACTTGCCAAAACCTGGGCACTACCATTCGTACGGGCGAGAATCATAGGATCATAAATGGCTCCGCCTAAATCATGAACAAACCAGAACACGGTTGTTAGCACCAGCAGTGACCGTAAACTGGGCTGTTTCCAGACTTGATTTAGACTAAATCGTAAATTTTGAATTGGCGCATTCAAGGCAACTGGATTTTGTGGTTCAGGTTGGGGAATATGAACATACAGCAAGGTGGCGATCGCCAACCCAAAGGTGAGCCAATCAATCACCAGAATGCCAGATAAACCAATCCAGGGAAACAACACGCCTGCCAGAGCTGGAGCAAAAATGGTTGAGCCATAGTGAACAGATGAATTCATACTATTGGCACGTAAATAGTCCTGGCTGGGAACCAGTAAGGTCAGAGACGTTTGGTAGGCTAAACCCTGAATTTGACTGGCTCCTCCCTGGATGGCTGCCGTGAGGTAGAGATGCCAGATTTGAAGTTGATCGGTGAAGTAGAGCACCGCGATCGCACTGGTACACAGCATGGCGATCGCATCCGAGATCATCATGAGGGTTTTGCGATTGTAGCGATCGACGATCAAGCCTGCAATCAGCGTTAGTGGAATCCGGAGTAGCCGAGAGAAAAAGGCGACGAGGGCTAAAGCGGTGGCAGAGCCAGTTGTTTGCCATGCCCAGAGGATGAGGGCAAATTCGGTCATGTAGCTGCCAACAGTAGAGGTAAGTTGACCGAGCCAGATGATTGTAAAGGTGCGCACAGGCCGTATCAGTCCTGCTGAACTTCGCCTGCAACAATCGTGGGAATCTGAGCCACGATATTGGTTTGCAGCACCTCTGGAAATTGCTTCCAGGGCAGATTGCCATCGTTGCTATCCAAGTACCGTTGGGTCAGATGCAAGATTGCTTCGGCGATCGCAGGAATTGTTGCCTCGGTAGTGGCAATATTTGCTAGTAAATAGGTCGATTTGTGAGTCGAGGAGAGGGCGATCGCACAGGGATGCTCGCACGTCCACAAACATCTCACAGACTGGATGTCTACGTCAGCATGGTCTGCCCCTTCCTGCTGTAAGGTTTGAATTTGGTCGAATAAACGTTTTCCTTCAGCAGGGCGATCGCTATCATGGTTGTGATCGGCACGGCAGGATTGACAAACAAAAAGAGTTGCTTTTGGCATTGTTTTAAACTCAATAGAGAACTAATTTAAGAACAGAATCATTCATTTAGAGATTGCGTAAGTTATTGATGTTGACAAATCAACTGTGATTCTCATTGAGAAGATACCTGACTATATCATCGAGAATCGCATTGGCAGAGAGAATATTACCAAATACCCAATGACCTGAGTCAACAATGTAGACTTTATTCTGCTTCACAACATTCAGTGTTTGCCAGAGTGGACTATTTTCATAAGATTCAAAGCTAAACTCGGCTCCTGGATCAATGGCAACAAACATGAAGTCGGCTTCAAGTAAATCAATCTGTTCTAAGCTGGTATTGAAATAGCCCCAATCGGTATTGGGAATCTGCCACTGTTGTCGCTGAAGGTCTGGAATTGTCACGACACCAAGCTCATCCAGAACACTCACGGCAAATGAGTTTTGAGTGAAGAATTGGTTGAACTGCGTTGTTGTGTAGAATCGCATAACACACAAGGTTTGCTGTCCGTTGTGCTGTAACACCTGCGATCGCACAGTTTCCAGGCGTTTTTGATAGGCGGAGAGAACTTCATTCGCTGTAGCTTGTCGATCGACAATCGCTGCAACTTGCTGGAATGTTTTTTTCCAATTGGTATGGGCATACTCGACGGAAACGGTGGGGGCAACACGTGAAAGCAGAGAATACATTTGGGGCGTGATGGACATCCCCAGCAGTAAATCAGGTTTTAACTGCACTATTCTTTCAAGGTTAGGCTGGCTCTCCCTGCCCAAGTTTGCGATCTCGCCAATTTTGTCCTGGAGGAGCAAGGTTTTACTGCCGGTGCGATTGGGGATAGTAGACGCGATCGGTTTTAAACCCAGGGCGACCAGAACCTCTAAGCTATCTGGATCTATGGCAATCACGCGCTGAGGATGCGGTGGAATACAAGTCTCTCCCAACTCATGCCGCACAGGATGACAGGTTAAGGCTGTCACGTCTGACGATTTAACTTGCGATTGGAGCTGCAACGGATGATTACAAGTTTGAAGCAAAGCCACGATCAGCGTTCCGAGCAGAAAAAGGTGAATGCGTCGCCACCAGGATTTACGAACCATTGCCATTCCCATTGTGAGCGGTACTGGTAGGGACAGGTTTAGCCAGAATCGCAGGGTGAAACTCATAAGCTATCTACAAAACCTGCTCCTAAATGTAGTTTGGTTTTTAGAAAACTCCTTAAAAAGTGTCTGTAAACCAATGTTTTGATCCCCCTAAATCCCCCTTAAAAAGGGAGACTTCAGATTTAAGGCTTGGTTCCCTCCTTTTTAATGAGGGTTAGGGAGGATCGTTTTAGGGGCTGCTTTTTAGCCATCTGTACACACATTTACAAACAACTCCTTAGAATTCAGTCTTAAAATGTCCAGGAAATGGTACCTCTCACGGTAAACGGTGCACCGTAATAAACCCGCAACGGACTTTCTCCCGTTTCAAAATAGCGAACATCAAAGAGATTTTCGATGTTTAAACCGATGCGGAAATTGTCTCGACGGTAGAACAGTGAGGCATCGGTGCGAGTGTAACTGGGAAGTTGGAATGAGTTATCGAGATCACCCTGACGCTCTCCAACGTAGAACAGTCCTAATCCAGCCCCCAACCCTTTTAATGCGCCCGATTGAATTTCGTAAGTTGTCCATAGACTCACCGCATTTTCCGGCACGTTATTAATCCGATTGCCCACGGCAAAAGTATTATCTGCTGTGATTTCGGCTTCGGTATAGGCATAACCCGCAGCAATTTTCCAGCCTGGTAAAATCTCCCCTGCAATATCGAGTTCAATCCCCCGGCTGCGCTGCTCTCCTGTTTGGATGGAGAAGTTGGGGTTCACCAGGTCAGCGGTTAACACATTAGAGCGAGTAATTTGATAGAACGCCAGGGTGGTACTCAAGCGGCGATCGAGCCAATCAGCTTTGATCCCCGCCTCATACTGAGTGCCCCGCTCTGGCTGGAAAAGAGCATTGTCAAACGCCGTACCTACACTTTGCTGGAAAGAGCGACTATAACTGGCGTATAACGAGAGAAAATCCGTCGGTTGATAGACTAAACCAACCCGCGGACTGAACGCTTCATCCTGCTGGAAGGACTCAGAGCTATCGGCAAAATCAATCTTCTGACTGACAATATCAAACCGTCCGCCTAGTAGTAATTTCAAGTTTGGCAGGAGATCAATTTGATCTTGCAGATAAATGCCGAAAGAGTTGGTAATGAAAGGTTCTCTGGGGTAGTCAGCCACGAAGAACCTGCGAGAGCCATAGACGGGGTTGAAGATGTCAATCGGATCGAGAGTAAATTCCCGACTACTTGAAGCATACACATCGCGATTGAAATCAACTCCAAACAGGAGTTTATGATTGATGCTTCCGGTTCTAAAGTTGCCAACGATGTTGGTGTCTAGAATGAAATTATCTTGAGACTGATCTTTAGTGCTAAATAAGCCCCGTTCTAGCGTTCGTTCATCATCCAGTAAAGCCGCTGGAAACAGCGAGTTCTGAGGGGTGCGCTGGAAGGAAGCTCGAAAGGCGTTGCGGAATTGCCAGTTAGGACTCAGTTGATGTTCCAGGGTATAGCCGACTCGTAGGGCATAACGATCGTTCTTGTCGAGTTCATCTTCAGGTTCGCCAATAAACCGATTGCGGGGGAGTCGTCCATTGATATTCGGTAGAACGGTTCCTTTTGCGGGTAAGCCACGGGCGTTGGGTTGTTCAGAAATCGTGTATTCGCCCTCTAGCGTCAATTTTGTTTCTGGGCTGATTTGCCAGGTGAGGGTCGGGGCGATGACGAAATTGCGGCGATCGAAAAAGTCGATAAATGTGCCTGAACTGGATGCTCCAGCCACAAACCGATATAGGAGCGTTTTAGAGTCATTCAAGGGGCCGGTAAAGTCGATCGCACCTGCATAGGTATCAAAATTTCCGATCGTCGCGTCGATCGTATACTGGGGAATCGCTAACGGCTTTTTCGTGACAATATTCACCGTGCCACCGGGCCCACCCTGGCTGAACAGGGCACCTGCCGGGCCTTTTAACACTTCAATTTGCTCAATATTGGGGACGGCAATTCGGGTTGTAATGTTGGTGTCATCCCGCAGCCCATTGCGAATAATGTTGCGTCCACTAAAACCGCGAATCGTAACGCCTTCAAAGGCAGAAGAGGAGGGATTATCCGGGGTCACGCCAGCAACGGTGCGGAGGGCTTCGTTGATGCTCTCGACTCGCCGATCTTGTAGCAGTTCTTGGGGCACGACTTGAATCGAAAAGGGTAAGTCACGAATCGGCGTATCGGTTCTACTGCCTGTGGTCGAGTTGGGCACCCGATAGCCACGTTGACCTGCCCCTATGACGATAATTTCATCATCGGCGGCATCCTCCTCGGCATTGAGACTATATGCCAGTCCTCCAGTCCTCAAGGTGACTTCCGTTTTGGGTCTTGTCCCTTTGCCTGCGACGATCACCCGAACTTGGCTGGCGCTCTGTTGCACCACTTGCACCGATGCAATGTCTTCGGTGGGGTTTTCTGTCGTGAATTCTTTCGCCGCTGGTAACGCTAAAACGGCACTAGGGATATCTGCAATCAAGCGATCGCCTTCAACTCGAAACTTAGTTGCATCGACCGTCAAAGGCTGCTCATCCGCTGTCGTCAGCGTAATTTCCAGTTCATTATCAACCCAGTCAACCTTGACTTCGACCACCTGCACGACGTTCTCTTCCATCTGCGCTAACCAGTCTTTTACACTGGTTGCAGGTCGATCGCGATCACGGATTCCTAAAATTTTTGCTTTCCCAATATCCTGAGATTCTGCTGCCCAACTGGCTTGACCGATACATAACGCTGTCAAACTCAACAGCCCAAGGGTTAGTTTCCGATTCATCAGCCACTCCTTCACACCAAACTCGACAAGCTAGTTAAGAATATTTCTCAATTGTCTTCGATTAGAATAGTAGAGCGTGTTTGCGTTCAAAACTTTGTTGAAACGGAACTTTTGTTTGTTGAAACGGAATTTTTTATTTAGTCCCTTGCATCGCTCTGGGACTGATGCCATATTGTTTACGAAAGGCCGAACTGAAGGCTGAAAGGTTGGTGTAGCCGACTGCTTGAGCGATCGCAGTAATTGGATGTTGATTTTCCAGGAGCAGCGATCGAGCCTTTTCCATCCGATGTTGATGCAATAAGCCAAAGACTGTTGTACCAAAGACTTGCTTAAATCCACGTTTCAACGTGCAGTCGTTTAGACCAACCTGACGCGCTAAACCCAGTAAAGAGGGAGGATTATCGAGATGCTGTAACAATATTTCTTTCGCTTGATAAATTCGATCCGTATCCACCACTTTGCGAGGAGGATGAGGTGAGAGGCGATCGCTGCAAGCAGCCTGCTCAAACCATAGCACCAAAACTTCGATCGCTTTACTTTCTAAATACATCTGCTTCATTACCCCCTGATAGGGACAGTCAAGCATTTGCTGAAGGGCGATTTGCATCGCTGGTGTAATATTACGAACTGTAGAAAAAGGCAGCGATTCATCCAGTGCTAACATTCGCTTTAACTCAGATGGCAAATAATCAATTTCATCCCCCCAAAGAGTTCTTAACTGATCAGGAGTTAAATGAATATCAACCTCAATGACAGGTACTTGTCCAAGTCCTTCAAAACTCCCACCCGGTGAGATGGCACCAGCTAATAAATGTTGTCCCTGGTTTACTTGAACCCCAGTGGGAAGTCGGAATGCCGACGACAGCGTGAACATCCACTCCAGACAACCTGTTTCTCCAGGTGGCAACTGATCAACAATCAAATCGTCTTTGAGTTGGTAGCGATGAAAGGTTAAATCAATCCCGTTGCGGAGTTCAATATCTCGCTTATAGCCCTCACCCAGGGCTGTTGGGCAGATGGCAATGCGATCGCTGGCATCTTTGGGATCGATCGCTTGCGCCTGCTGCCGACTCACTTGCCAAAGCTCGTTTGGGGAAATGTCAAACTCCACACTCATCATGGTTGAACAGTTGATTTAATACGCTAGAACAGCAATGGAACCAATTCCAAAGCTTCACAAAATTATTGCTATAAACTCGCATTAAGTCGTATAGTACCATCATCTGAATTAATGAGAATAGTTTTCACTTGTCGCTCAAGTTGCCGCTGGCTGAATGGGCAATCGAAGTGATGGCTGTTACCCTGTGAGGACATTACATGCAGAAACTTGGTGAAATTTTGATGGCGGCAGGCATTGTTGCTGTTCCGCTGCTTTTATTTTCGATTGTCGCGATCGCCCTGATTGTGGAACGACTGGTCTTTTGGATACGTGTGATGCGTCGTCAAGATCAGGTCGTCAAAACAGCGCTGGAACTGTATCGGGATCAACCGGAATTGGCGATAGAGAAGTTAAACCGCCATGTTGATTTGCCGATCGCCCGCATTTTTTTAGAAGCGATGACGCTAGAAGATGGCGAACCAGAAGAATTTGCCCTGGCGATCGATGGGGCAACCCAGGCAGAGATCCCCATTCTCAAACGCTTTACAAACGTGTTTGATACGATTGTGACCCTAGCACCCTTGTTGGGACTGTTAGGAACTGTTCTAGGCTTAATTCAATCGTTCAGTTCGTTGAATTTAGGCGATGTTGGAGGCACCAAAACGGCTGGCGTGACTGCGGGGATCAGTGAAGCATTGGTGTCCACCGCATTTGGGTTGATCGTGGCATTGTTCACATTGTTCTTCGCCAATACCTTTCGTGGCTTTTATATGCGCCAGTTGGCATTGATTCAAGAACGCTCTGCCCAATTAGAGTTGCTGCATCGTCGTCATTTAAAGCGTAATCGGGAGGGCATGTATGCGACGTCGACGCGTTGAGGAACTGGAAGTCTCGCCCCAAATCAACATCGTTCCTATGATCGATGTTATCTTTGCAATTTTGACGTTTTTTATCATGTCAACATTGTTTTTGGGACGGTTTGAAGGATTGGCAGTCAATTTACCAAAAGCTCAGTCGGCCAAACCACAAAAAGTTGTGCGGGCAACGGTCACATTAGATTCCAAAGGCAATCTTTATTTGAATAAAAATCTATTACAAGTGGAGGCATTGCCTGAGTCGATTAAAGCTCTAAAACAAATCAATCAGGAATTAGTCATTGTCCTGAATGCGGATGGTTCTGTGACTCATGATCGTGTGGTGACGGTAATGGATCAAATTCGTCAGGTCGAAGGAGCCAAATTGGCGATCGCAACTCAACGTCGTTGATCAGAACATGTCAGCGATGTAGCTGACCCTTTGCAATTTCTTACTCTTCAGTAATTATGAATTCGCTTGAACTGATCTCTCAGCAACGCCAAAAAGAAGGCCGATGGCTCAAGATTTTTTTAATCAGTAGCCTACTAGGTTCCTGCCTGGTTCACGTCGGGGCAATGACCCTCCAGGTGAGAAATTCCTGGAATACGGCACCCGATTTGGAGGACGCGGATGAGATTGAAGTCACAATAACAGAGGATATTCCAGAAGAAGCGATTCAAGAAAATCTGGTGACGGAGGAGCCGCCACCGGAACCTGATATTCCGCAAGAAGTTGCGTTTGCTCCAGACATCCCGCCACCACCAATTCCGCTCGCGCCCGAAAGTCAGGCTCCTTTAGCACCTGGTGAAGATGCGCCCAGCAAAGAGCCACCCTCACCGACAACAGACCCTATATCACCGCTCACCAATGCGGCGGGGGAGACTCCAGCGACGGGTAAAGCCAATGGCCCGATCACAAATCCAGCGGGCGCGGGCAGCGGCTTTGGCAATGCCAATCAACCTACTGGCTTTGCACCGGGAGGCAAACCGGATGGCCGCCCAGAAGGTAAGCCGGAAGGCAAACCAGCGGGTAAACCAGGAGGAACGCCGGGAGCAACCGCTGTTCGCACGGCTCCACCCGCACCACAACCTGCGCGATCGCAACAACCCGTTTGTGTCAGTTGTCCGAAACCACAATTCCAGGGGACAGAAGCCAGTCCGCGCGTCGATTTACGCATTCGCCCCGATGGTAGTGTGGAGGTACGCTTACGCAAGTCAAGCGGCGATCCAAAGGTTGATCGCGCCACATTGGAAACAATGAGCAAGTGGCGCTTTGATCCGCAAACTGTCCCCCAGGAAGGCGTGCAGAAGCGGGTGCGAGTGACCTATGAGGAGGAAGGCTCAAACTTTCAGCGGCAGAATGAGCAACGTCGCCGTCAGGAAGCAGAGCGTCGCCAAATTGCTGAACAGGAACAACGCCGACGGGAAGCAGAAGCCCCCGCTAAACCTCCTGCCTCTGCGGTTGCGGAACCCCCCAAGCCTGTGCCTGCGGAATCGTTTGCCCCCGTCGAACAGCCTGTTCCAGCCCCAATCGCGGCTCCGCCACCCGCACCTGAACCTGTACCCGCACCTGTGGACGAGCCACTTCCAGCACCCGTACCTGAGCCACCTCCAGCACCTGTGTATGAACCACCTCCAGCACCCGTACCTGAGCCACCTCCAGCACCTGTGTATGAACCACCTCCGGCACCGGTCGAAGCGCCTGCTTCAGATGAAACCTGAGGATTGATAGCTGCCGACAAGTTTCCTCAATACCGCTTTTGTGTGGGAGGCCCACGCCTGATAGCCATAGCGCTGTTACAAAATACACCTCCTACACGTTCTTGTTGAATACAGAAATAGGCAAGCGCTAACTTGCCCTCAACTGAGCAAAGTCTATTATTCATCAACATTATTTACGAATTCATTTTTGATTTTGTTCTTGCACTAATTGGTACACACATCGGAGTACCCGCTATCGGGTCAGGATAGATTTGGCATTGTAAATTAAACACTGCCTGGACAGTTTCTGCGGTGATCACACTTTGCGGATCACCGGCTGCAAGAATCTGTCCAGCTTTCATCGCAATTAAGTAATCCGCATATCGACAAGCATGATTTAAATCATGTAGCACCATGACGATTGTGCGCCCCTGTTGTTGGTTTAAATCATGTAAGAGATCAAGTACTTCAATTTGATGAGCCAGATCCAGAAACGTGGTGGGTTCATCTAACAAAAGAATTTGCGTATTTTGTGCCAGTGTCATTGCAATCCAAGCCCGCTGACGTTGCCCACCAGACAGCGTATCCAGAGGGCGATCGCTCAGTTCTAGCAGGTCTGTAATTTCTAAGGCTTGTTGGACATACCGTTCATCCTGAGCTGACCACTGTTGCAACCAATTTTGATAAGGGTACCGCCCCTGAGAAACCAGATCTTTGACCGTTAACCCTTCTGGAGCGACTGGACTTTGAGGCAGCAAACCAAGTTGTTGAGCTACATCTTTTGTTGAGCATTGGGCGATCGATTTTCCATCTAAATAAACGCCTCCCTGAGCTGGTTTGAGCAACCGTGCCAGACCTCTTAGCAGAGTAGATTTGCCACAACCATTTGCCCCGATCAAAGCCGTAATTTTGCCACTAGGAATTGCCAGCGTCAAATCTTGAACAATTACCGTCTTTTCATAGGACAGAGACAGATTACGGGTCGTCAGAGCAGAACCGATGGACATGAGAAATACTTGCAATAATTGAACTAAGCTTTCATCTTAATCAGATTTCTGCCCAATGTGAAGCATTTGAGCAAAACGAGAGTCTGGTTGTGTCGTTAATATCTGGCGATCGCCATATTCTACGATTTTTCCTTGTTCTACAATCAGAATTTGATCAGTGCGCTGTATTGTTTTCAGGCGGTGGGCAATGATGATACCCGTCCGGTTTTTTAGCAATTGATTAATTGCATTTTCCAGTAACACTTCCGTCTGTGGATCAAGACGTGAAGACGCTTCATCTAGAATGACCAGGCCCGGATTTTTGAGAAACACTCGAACGAATGCGAGTAGTTGGGCTTGTCCGGCTGAAAGTCCACTACTACTGGCTCCTAGCTGGGTATCAAGCCCTTTTGGCAGTAATTTCAACCACTGGCTCAGACCAAGATTTTCCAATGTCTCTAAAATGGTGTGATCTCGGATTCGTGGATCAAAAAACGTCAGGTTATCTCGTACACTGGCTTGAAATAACTGCACATCTTGAGTGACTAAACCTACCCGCTGGCGCAGTTCGGCTAAAGGAATCTGCTGGATGGCAACATTGTCTAGACGAATTTCACCAGATTGAATGTCATATAACCGAAGAAGTAAACGGGCGATCGTGCTTTTGCCGCTCCCGGTGCGTCCCAAAAGTCCTAAAACTTGACCAGCAGGGAGGTGGAAGGAGATGGCTTGCAATTGGGAATTATTCTCCATTATCTGTTCTCCATTCCCAACTTCCTCATAACTAAACCAGACCTGATCAAAAGAGACAGATAATGCCCCTGCTGGCAGCGACAGGTGCCCTTGATCCATTAACCTCGATTTCACATCCAATAACGCTTGAATGCGGTAGATACTCGCCTCCACCTGTTGCATTTGCTCAAGTTCTTCTCGAATGCGCTCGATTGGTTGGGACAGAAGATTCGTGTAGTGGAAAATCAGGTAGGCTGTACCAATGGTGATCGCGTTTTGATTCCAGAGATAGGCGGATAGGGCAAGGGCGATCGCATTTCCAACTGTAAATAATCCAACGCTACTAAACCACAAGACGGTGCTAGCAAAGCGGGCTTTTTGATAAATAGGCAACCAGCGTTGTAACAGGGTAAAGAAACGACGCATGACGTACCCTACGGCACCATTGGCGCAGAGATCTGCTCGTCCAGCAATCTGTTCGCCTAATGAGCCATAAAATTCGGCGCTAATTTGACGGTATTCTGTCCAGGGGGCGATCGCGATTGAGCGTAAACTCAACAATACTACCAGGGCGAGCAGCGCGAATAGGGTTAGACACAGTCCTGCCAATGGATTTTCAAACCAGAGAACAACTAAAATCCCAACCAAAAGAATGCTATTTCCGAGTACATAAATGAAGAGTTGAGAGAAAAATCGCGAAAGTGCATTGACATCACCATCGACTCGTTCTAGCAACTCTCCGGGAGTATGGGCTTTGTGGAAGGATAAATCCAAATTTAAACAGTGTGCAGCTAGATTAATTCGTAAAGCATTGGTGGCAGTCCAGGCAATGGTCTCGCCCAAATAGGTAGCAACAACAGAGAATACTTGGGTGAGTAGGGCGATCGCCGTAAATCCGACTGCTGCCAGGAGGAGGGTTTGTTGAGTTCCCCCTTTCACGGCTGTGTCAATGAAGTATCCCAGAATTTGGGGATTAATGATTTGTAGGGCAATGCTGCTTAAAAGGGCGATCGTCAATCCAATTACCCGCCCCTGCTGTGGTTTCAGATACTTTGCCAGGAGCAATCGATATTGCTGAAGGGGAATGGGCATGGAACAACTGCATCGCTAGAACAATAAATCCCGTTTAGCAGATTAGCGTAAAGCATTGCAGGGTAAAACCTAATTTTGGCTCCTAGCCGGAGTTTTTCGGCGCTTAGACGGAATTTTTAGATTGATTGTTTTAAGATAAAACAACCCATTGAGTAACGTTGCCATGACGACTCATCAACCTCACCTTCAAACTCACAAACTGCCACCGTTGGAAAATGGCGATCGATTGACTCGTGCGGAGTTTGAGCGACGCTACCAGGCAATGCCCCATCTCAAGAAGGCTGAATTGATTGAAGGAGTTGTTTACATGGCTGCGGCGCTGCGGTTTAGAAGCCACGGTCAGCCTCACGGCAATCTCATCATTTGGCTGGGTAATTATAAAGTCGCAACGCCCGGAATTGAACTGGCTGATAACGCTACGGTGCGCCTCGATCTCGATAATGATCCGCAGCCTGATGTGGCACTATTTCTAGCTCCAGCGTTGGGGGGCAAGTTCAGATTTCCGAAGATGATTACATTGAAGGTGCACCGGAATTGATTGCTGAAGTTGCTGTCAGCAGTGCGTCCTATGATTTGGGAGATAAGAAGAAAGTCTATCGTCGCAATGGCGTGAGAGAGTATATTGTCTGGCAGATGTTTGAGAACAAACTAGATTGGTTTGTCTTACAGGATGATGAGTATGTGGAGTGGTAGTGCCATTATGTAAAGGACAGAGAAAAATCAGTCATCTGCTCTCGTTGTA
>ERZ1066140.49-NODE-49-length-38965-cov-8.480699_pt1 | contig 38965 bp, 47 predicted proteins | sample MGYA00382787_ERZ1066140 | MGnify/ENA primary metagenome ERZ1066140 (study PRJEB33369, sample SAMEA5778370) | biofilm metagenome | biome: Industrial cooling water; feature: Water cooling tower basin; material: Biofilm | place: United Arab Emirates | collected...
TGGTTTTTGCCGGAGTAGTAATTCATATTTTTCTTCGGGCGAAAGACGGTTATTTTGAAATACGAGGTTGGCATGCCCTGCTTCCATTAATTTGCCAAGCTGGAAAAAAGCAGGCGATGTTTGTATGAGCTCATGTAAATCGCTCAGCGAAAAATAAAACAATTCACTGTCTTCAGTAACAGAAAGATGAAATGATGAAGGTTTTTGAGAAGTGAAACTTTTGATTTCCAGCATCCATTCATGTTGCGCAAAGAGATTAATTATATGTTCATCATTATCCGTAAGCCTGGCGGCGCCTTTATTTATAAAATAAACGGTAGTACAAACCTGCCCGCTTTTTAATAGTACATCATTTTTGAGTGCCGTTTGTACGTGAAGCTTTGCCTTAAGCATTTCCAAATGCTCTTGTGAAAGATGTACATATTGCTGCAAAGCGGTTTCTAAATTCCTGAACATATTATGACATCAAATGTAACCTCACCTTGTAAATATCCGCTACTTTTGCACCGCAAAATTTACAGCATGAAACTTTCATATCTCTCCGAAACTTTAGTGGGTTCAGAAATTGTAAAACTGGGCAATCAGATTAAAGAACGCATCCGTAATGGAGAGCGTATTTATAATTTTACGATAGGTGATTTTGACAGCAGTGTATTTCCTATTCCTGCAGCATTGGAAAAAGAGATTATTGATGCATACAATCATCGCTATACTACTTATCCTGCGGCAGAAGGTATACTGGAATTACGCAAAAGTGTTTCAGCTTTTATTAAAGAGCGTGAAGGATTAGACTATGGCGTACATGAAATACAAATTGCAAGTGGCGGTCGTCCGTTAATATATTCCGTGTTTCGTGCTATTGTGGATAAAGGCGATAAGGTGATTTATGCAGTGCCCAGCTGGAACAACAACCACTATGTGCATTTTAACGATGCGCAGCATATTGTAGTAGAAGCTACGCCTGAAAATAATTTTATGCCACGGGCTGAGGATTTGAAACCGCTTTTAAAAGGTGCTTCCCTGCTTTGCCTCTGTACACCGCAAAATCCTACGGGCACCATGCTCACCAGAGAAGAGCTTGAAAAAATTTGTGATTTGATTTTGGAAGAAAACAAAACAAGGCAGCCGCATGAAAAGAAATTATTCCTCATGTTCGATCAAATGTACTGGACACTCACTTTCGGCGAAAATAAACATTACAATCCTGTTACTCTTCGTCCTGAAATGAAAGAAGTTACTGTGTTTATTGACGGCATCAGCAAAGTATTTGCCGCTACAGGAGTACGTGTAGGCTGGGCATTGGGACCTGAATTGATTATTTCAAAAGTAAAAGCCATTCTTTCACACGTAGGTGCATGGGCACCCATGGCCGAGCAGGTGGCTACTGCAAAATATTTATTGCAAAAAGAGGCGATTGATAACTATCTCGTTCATTTTAAAGAGGAAATCAGTTATCGCCTAATTGAAATTGCCAAAGGGTTTCATCAATTAAAGAGCGAAGGTTTTACTGTTGATGTGGTAGAACCGCAGGGTGCTATTTATCTTACCATTAAAATCGATGTGGCCGGATCCAAAAAAGCGGATGGCACCTTATTAGAAACACAGGCTGATGTAACACAGTATTTACTGGATGAAGCCAAGCTTGCTATTGTTCCTTTTTATGCATTTGGTGCGGCAAAACATTCTCCGTGGTACCGCTTAAGTGTGGGTACCTGCCGTAAAGAAGAGATTCCTGAGTTTTTAGGAAAGCTGAAAGAGGCGTTAAAGAAGTTAAAGAAGTTGAGCCGTTAGGGCATAAATGATAAAAAATAAATTTACACATCCGGCTAAGCGTATCAGCAATGAACATTGAACTCATCCGTGATTATTGTTTAAGCAAACCAAACGCAGAAGAAACGCAGCCGTTTGGTCCTGATGTACTCGTGTTCAAAGTTCATAACAAAGCCTTTCTTTTATTACCATTGAATACAGAAGATCTTCGTTTCAACGTAAAATGCAATCCGGAGCTTGCATTGGAACTTCGTGAACAATACAGCTCCGTGTTACCCGGCTTTCACATGAATAAAAAGCACTGGAATACCATCATTGTTGATGGCAGTATTCCTGCCAAACACATCAAAGAATGGATTGATCATTCCTATGAACTGATAGCAAAGCCTATTAAAAAACGATGAGCTGCTAATTTAGATGCTGCTCTATCAGCTGCTGAAGTTGTTTTGCCGGAACCACTCCCGACTGACGCCATACAATCTTTCCTTTTTTAAACAATATAAGCGTAGGTACACCCTGAATGCCATACTGAGTTGCAACATTCGGATTTTTATCTACATCAATTTTTAAAATCGTAGCAGCATCTCCAACAGATGATTTGAGATCCTGTAAAATAGGTTTCATCATTTTACAGGGACCGCACCATTCAGCAAAAAAATCAACCAATGTGGGTTTTTGACTATTGATGATTTCGGAAAAAGCGGATGCCATGAGCGAATGTTTATGCAAAGGTTATAAAAAATGAGCTGCGGGATTGTGACAAATGTCATAGAAAACAGAATCAGATCTGTTATTCTCTTTGTATTTCAATTATTAGGGATGAATCAGTACTTTTTGTATTTTTTCTTTCAATACAGGAAGGTCTTCAATAATTACCTGCCAAACCAATTCCGCATCAATTCCAAAGTATTCATGAACAAGAATATTCCGCATACCTGTTATCTTTCCCCATTCAATCTCAGAAAACTGTTCTTTGGTTTGTTTCGTAATAATATTTGCGGCTTCCCCAATTATTTCAACCTGCTTTACAGAAGCAAAACGCATCATGGAATTTGCAAGAAATTCTTCCAGCGTAACATTTTTTGTGTAAGTTTCAATCTCTGAAATGGCATCTAAAATATGTTGAAGGCGTTGCTTATCTCCCAACTTTTCTTTCATAAATAAGTTGCTTTTCTTTTTCAATAAAAGGGAGAATATATTTTGACACAGCTTTAGAGGAAACAAGGTCAACTTTCCTTTTTAACTTTTTTTCCAGCCCTTCTTTCATCGTTACAAAACCAAGACCTATGTGTTGGGAGTAATCAAGGTCAACAAGAATATCAATATCACTTGATGTTTCTGCTTCATTGCGAACATAAGAACCAAATAGAAAAGCTTTCAATACAGGCTGCGTACTGAAGTATTCACTGATAACTTGTATTTCCTTAGAAGTTAATTGCACAATCAAATTTAATTCAATTCTTTTGATTCAGGTAATCTCTCTGATTTCATATCTTTCTTAACTTGCCTTCATGCATATCCAAAGCAAACTGCCCCATGTAGGCACTACTATTTTTACAGTAATGAGCGCACTGGCTGCTGAACATAAAGCCATCAATCTGGGTCAGGGTTTTCCAGATTATCCCATGAATGAAGAACTTATTGCTAAAGTAAATGAAGCGATGCGCCGAGGTAACAATCAATATGCTCCCATGCCCGGCTTACCTGCTTTAAGAGAAAGCCTGGCAGAAAAAGCGTCCTTTCTGTATAACGCAACGATCAACCCCGATACAGAAATAACCATTACTCCCGGTGGTACCTATGCTATTTACACCGCACTCACCACCATCTTACAAAAAGAAGATGAGGTGATTGTGTTTGAACCGGCATACGACAGTTATATTCCCAATATTGAAATCAATGGTGCAAAGGCCGTGCCCCTGCCTTTAACCTATCCTGATTATAAAATTGATTGGGAACTGGTGAAGCAAACCATCAATGTAAAAACGAAAGCTATCATCATCAACTCGCCGCACAATCCCACGGGCAGCGTAATTGATAAACAGGATATTGAAGAATTAAAAATCATTACTGCGGGTACAAACATCTTTATCATAAGTGATGAAGTGTATGAGCACCTCATCTTTGATGAATTGCAGCATGAAAGTATACTCAGGTATCCTGAGCTTTTAGAGCGGAGTTTTGTTTGTTTCTCCTTTGGCAAAACCTATCACTGCACGGGATGGAAGCTGGGCTATTGCATAGCGCCGGCTGCATTAATGAAAGAGTACAGAAAAGTACATCAGTTCAATTGCTTTACCTGTTTTACGCCGGCACAGGTGGCGCTGGCTGAATATGTAAAAGATAAAGATGCGTATTTATCATTACCCCGTTTTATGCAGCAAAAACGTGATTACTTTATTGAGCTGATGAAGAATACCAAGTTTGATTTGCTCACCACACACGGCAGTTACTTTGTATGCGCCAGTTATGGACGCATCAGTGATGAGGGTGATAAAGAACTTGCCATACGATTAACGAAAGAAGCAGGTGTGGCTACTATTCCTGTATCAGCCTTTTATCATGACGGTAAAGATGATAAAGTGGTGCGGTTTTGTTTCAGTAAGAAAAACAGAACATTGCAACAGGCTGTAGAACGGTTGATGAAGATGTAAGACTTACATCAAACTAAACCTTTTCTATTATTTTCTCTTACTCTTTTTGTATTTAGAGTATACAACCTCCTCCATTGTTTTACCTTTTACTTTACTCTCAGCCCAGCTTATTAAATCCATATATGCAAAGGCTCTGGTTTCATGGCGGTTGTTTTCAAGATGTATGATTTCATCCAGTAGCTTATTCAATGCCTTTTTAATCTTTTCCGGATTCTTTTCATCAAAACTATTCTTCAAAAATTTCAGTAATGCCTCTTCTGCTTTGGTAAAGTTTTTCATCTTTTCCATAAAGCGTTGTACACTTTTGCTTAATGAATCGAGGATGTCATAATTACCCAGTTCATAATGACTGAGCAGGTGAACCAGGCGGGCATAACACTGTAAGTCAATACGTAGGTCCATTGGTCCGTTCATAATGCGGTGTACATAATCAATGGCTTTATCATAGTTGCCGCTGCCAAAGTAGAGCAAGGCAATTTTATAGTTGAACACCAAAATGCGGTGTGGATCTACAAACAAACTATATTCATTCAGCTTCTCTTCAATTTCAGGAACCAGAGTTAAGCCTTCTTTAAAAGTGCCTTTCATTAAATGGCCGTTAATGCGTGCTGTGTTGATATAGATAGAGGTGTGAATGCGAAAGTTGTCATTCTTTCTTGCTTCAGCCGTGGCTTCATATGCTTCAAACTCTGCCAGCACTTCATCGTGTGCTTTAAAATTGCGCAGATCAAAATGTGAGTTCAACAGGGCCTGCATACCTTTGATATAATGGCCCGTTTCTATAGCTGTTAAATGCGGGTGTGTGCGGTAAAGGTTCACCCATTTTTGGGCATAACGATAGTACATTAAAAAATCCTGACGAATAAAGGCATACCAGCAATAACTCTGATAATAGTACAACGCTTCATAAAAGCCGTTGAGCTTGCTGATGTCTTTTGGCAGGTTGTGTTTAAAATATTCTTTAATGTCTTTCTCATCTTCTTCATCACGGGAATGCCCGTGAATTACATACCATCGGTATAACAGCAAAGCAAGGTTGCTCAATTTTGTAACACGGTCTATATGGCTGCTCACCTGCAGTGCCTCATCCGTCATTGCCTGAGTTTTATCGGTGCTGCTTCGGGTAATATGGAGTATTTCAATTTTTTTCTCCAGTGAAATTAACTGTACAAGTGTATTAAACTTTTGATTGGCTCTTGCCTGTTCTTTTGCCTTTTCAATAATACGCAGCGCCTGTTGTTTCAATCCTTTGTTGTAGAGAATGCGGGCATGGTCCAGGTGCTCACTTAACTGCAGGTCTACATTATCAGTAGTTTTCAGCAGTCGTAACGCTGCCAGCAGTTCATTGTAGAGATGTGTTTTGAGATTGGCCAGTTTGGTTTTGCTGTTATCGCTAATTTTTTTGAGCAGCACTTCTTCATCGTACTCCTGCATCTTATCCAGCGCATCATAGAGCTGCACTACCTTAAGGTCTTCTTTGCCGCTGCTGCGTTTTATATAAAGTTTAAAATGCCTCTTCTCGGCTTTTTCAAGCGAGTGTACAAGGTGAAAAAGTGCATCTGTAAAACGGTTGGCCATAAAAAAAATTTGTGCTCAAATCCTTTGCAGGCAAGGGTTTTAATGAAGATAAAACCGTTTGCCATCATAAAAACGGGTGGTTTTTGGTTTTTGTAACATACACGCCGATTTTACTTTTACAGCAGATTTGAGGATGAGTAATTTAATGGCAGGCAATCGTTAAGGCAAGAATCAGTTACGGCCTCGAATCTAAAACACGAATTTACAGAACTATTTTTTTATATGGCAAGCAATCGTTACGGTCGGCTGTTTCTACAGCGGGCCGTTTTTTTTTGCTGTAATGCCAAAAGCCCCAAAGAGAAGAGATAAAGAAGGCGTTTATCCTTTTGCCGGATACTTTATTTTCATACCCTCGTATACTGTTTTATGCTCCATGTGTGTTTATCTCAGATTTGTACGAAGCTGCCTGTGTGGAAGACAAATTGTTTTAATGTTTGGTAAATGTGTGTTGCCGCCGGGAGCATGGCTCTGCTTTACTTTTTATTTACAACCTTAGTACCTTACAAAGAGTGTACTTAATATGCATCAACTTCGGATTCTGTATGTGAACCCTTCAGTTACAGCACAGGTTTTGTTTCTAACGTTTAAGTGCATGGAATGGTATCCCGTAGAACCATTATTTCAAATTATCCATTCTCTTACTTCTGTAACATGTTGTCTTTGTTTTATAATCATTTTCCGATTTCACGCAATTTGCTCACTGCTGCGTTGTGCTGATGCAGTAACGAATGAATTATAAAACCAGTTGTTGCGTTCTGACATTTGGAGAAAGATTTAATTATTGAATTGATTTATGGTATTGTAATACTCACCGGAACTAACAATATTCAAATAAGTAAACAAGCGTTAAAATAGTGTTGATATTATGGAAGAGCAGTATAAAGATGCCGGCTTTCTGAAGCATCTTTTTTGTTCATCTCCTGCTATCCATTTACTTTTAAGGCTCTGTTATGATACGTATAATTTCAAAAGCAATAAACTATTTGCTGGGTGGTGTGCTCCGTAAAAACAAAGTGGCACTTACCGGTTCGCTTGATTATTTATACCGGAAAAGAACAATTGACAATAATTATTTTGATTACATACGTCTTGCCACATTAGAATTGGTAAGTTATGAAATAGAGCAAAAGCAATTACAGGGAGCAGTTGCAGAGTTGGGTGTATATAAAGGTAAGTTTGCACGCTATATCAATCAGTATTTTTCCAAAAGAACCTTTTATTTATTTGACACATTTGAAGGCTTTGATAAGCGTGATGTGGCAGATGAAACAAGTAAAGGTTTTTCAAAAGGTGATCAGGATTTTTCCGATACTTCAGCCGAAGCTGTACTGCAACGCATGCCTTTTCCGCAGCAATGCAAGATTCGTAAAGGCTTTTTTCCTCAAACAGCTGAAGGGTTGGATGAGCAATTTGTATTTGTAAGTTTGGATACAGATTTATATGAACCCATTTATGCAGGTCTTGTTTACTTCTATCCCCGATTGGTGAGTGGTGGTTATATTTTTGTTCATGATTATAACAATGACAATTATAAAGGTGCTGCCGAAGCGGTTAACAGATTCTGTAAAGAACATAATACAGGCTTTGTACCGATACCGGACTCAGGCGGCACGGTGGTAATAACAAAATAAGATACCTTATGCTAACGTTTTTAAAAACAAATTCTTCGCACCCTCATTTTATTGAATTGGTCAGGTTGCTGGATGCAGACCTTGCTGAACGAGATGGAGCAGATCATTCCTTTTATGCACAATTCAATAAGATAAATATGATTCAACATGTAATTATGGCTTATGAAAGTGATGTGCCGGTAGCCTGTGGAGCATTTAAGTTTTTTGAAGAGGCCTGTGTTGAAATCAAACGTATGTATGTAGTACCACAGTATCGTAATAAAGGCATTGCGGCTGCGGTATTGAATGAGTTGGAATTATGGGCAAAAGAAGAAGGTTATACCTCAACTGTTTTAGAAACCGGTATGAAACAACCCGAAGCCATCCGATTATATGAAAAAAGCGGATATCATCGAATTCCCTATTATGGACAATATGCAGGCGTGGAAAATAGTGTGTGCATGAAAAAGATACTGTAAAATAAACCTCCGTGGTTTTGATTCCGGTCTGACATATAATTATGAGGTTGATAAAACCACGGAGGTTTAACTTATTCTTCTCCCGCCACACTTGGCACACTCATGTTTCCGCCAAAGAACAGAGCATTTAAAAACAATTTATTGCTGCCATACCAGGTACCACGAAAATTAGGATTATCACTAAATAAAATAACTCTGCCGTTTCCTTCGGCACCAATTAAAACCGCTGCACTGTTTTTTACTTTCTTCAACGTAGTAGGATGAATATAACCACCAATTAACGGTTCACTTGTGTATTGTGCTACGGTGCTGTAAGGATTAGAACTGGATTGTAAAAAGGTTAAGCCATTTCTGTACCAGGAAAGTGTTTTACTGTGCAAACCAAAACCAATAGGATGGGTTGTGTCAATATCTACTTTAAATATTGAACCACCCATGGCTTTTGCTCCTTCTATGTACACTGCATTGTCATACAATTGACGTACAGGTAAGGTTCTGCTGCTATCACCGGGTAATAATCGCTCTCTTGTAAATCCATTACGTATGGCCCACTCGCTTCCTGTTTTAATGGTAATGAGTGTGCCGCCGTTTTGCACCCATGCTTTGATTTTGTCAGACAGATTTTTATCAATCAAATTATAATTACCGCTTACCATAATGAGGGTGTTGTAACGATTGAGATTGGCTCTGCCCAAATTCAATACATCAATCTTACTGATGGGCATTTGCAAACGCTGATCCAGCAAGTGCCAGATTTCACCTGCCTCGGGCGCTGCCACACCTGTGCCGATGATCAGTGCTGCTTCAGGCTTTTGCAGCGTACGCATATAGCTGCTGCCCATATCTACACCACCTGTATTATATCCTGTACCGATTGAGTGTATTTGAATATTGGTTGATGCACTTACCTTATTCATTAAACTGTACAATGAATCTATACTGATGCGTTGCTGATTTACCGGCACAACAACAGATCCATAACCAAAACTTTTCTTTTCATTATTAATCATCGCTGCAAACGGGCGAAAGGCTGACTGTACAATAGCTCCGCCTTTTTGCAATTGATGAATGGCTTTATGTGCATTGTAATCTGTTAACTCAAACACATATACATAATTGCTTTTGCTCACAGTATATACCGGCGCTTTTATAGCTGTAACACGGTTTGTTTTGGGTAATGCTGTTTTTAGCTCTGTGTAAGGAAGATTGTAAGCATGTACAAGGCTCCAGGCTGATGCATCATAAAACGAGCTGTCAATGTAGGTAATTGCTTTTTCAAATACCGAACGCACCATGATATAGTTATCCTGATCGGTAGGCACATAAAACTGCTTTCCGCTTTCATACACTTCAATTTCATGAAGCAGCAGCATATCTACAAACGCTTTAGTACGTGTGGCATCTTTTACATCGCCAAACAAATAACCTTTTACAGGCGATGCTGCAGCCTGTGCTTTAGAGGTTTGATAAAACAGCTTGCGCATCTTGAGCAGTTGTGCTTTTTCTGCCAGTGATGCTCTTATGGTAGTGAGCGATGCAGTAAACTGATTACGGATGGTAAAAGCAAAGGTTAAAGGAATGGTAGTTGTTTCCTGCACATGACCACGGCTGCTGGCCTGTTCAAACAAAAAACCCGCACCGCCATAAAAGTTAATATAACTGCTGCCATAACCGGGATACAATTTATCATACGCTTCTTTGGTGAAATACATCGACCCGATTTTATCTGTAGCTGCTGCAAAATATTGTGCATACAAGGGATAAATGGTTTTGTACAAATAGTCGGGCACTATGGGGTTGTTGCTGGCGTCCTCGCCCGGATCAAAATAGAAAGTACTGTTTGTCCCCATTTCATGATGATCTGTCTGTACATACGGACGCCAGTAATGAAAGAAGTTAATACGGTTTCTTGTTTCAGGAAATGTGCCCAGAAACCAATCACGGTTCAAATCAAACCAATAATGGTTGAAACGGCCGCCCGGCCATATCTCTGTATGCTCTCTGTCCAATGGATCAGCAACAGGTGGTTCTGCTTTGTGCATATTGGCCCAATGTGTATGACGATCTCTTCCATCAGGATTGATAACGGGATCCATAGTGATGACCATATCATTCATCCACTTGCTTGCTTCTTCACTTTGCGATGCAACTATATAATAAGCGGTGAGCATGGCTGCTTCGCTGCTGCTGGGTTCATTGCCATGAACATTGTAACCCAGATGAATCACTAAAGGAATATTTTCTGTGTTACCATTAACTTGTCCGGCAAGATGTGCTTTGCGTATGTCTTCAATGCGTGCATGATTTTGTGGCGATGTAAAGACTGCTGTAATCTGTTCTCTTTGCTCAAATGTTTTACCGATGATGCGTGTGGTCATGCGATCACTCAGTTCGTCCAGCTTTTGAAAGTAGGCTACAATTTTATCATGCCTTGTGTGTTGCGCTCCGATAGGATAACCCAGAAACTGTTCAGGCGTGGGAATAGCGGGGTTAAAGCTTCCGCTGTTAGGATAAAAATAATGTTGCTGGGCAGGTGCTGGTTGTAATACCGTAATGGCAAAGAAAAAAATAAGAATGCGTATCATCGTTTTGGTTTTGAGTGAAGTTAAAGAAACTGTGTTAAACCGTCATTCCGTCACCGCATGCAACGCTGGTATTAATTTTGCAATCTCATTTACCGTTGCTAAAACAACATTAAACATGAACAACAAAGTTCAATCATCGTTTTTGTTTTGCGTTCTGATGGATGCAATTGGGTACGCAACCTACGCCATTCCGTTTTTGGGTGAATTTGCTGATGTTATCTGGGCGCCTGTATCAGCACTCATCTTCTTTAAAACATTTGGTGGATGGAAAGGAGCGTTTGGCGGTGTGTTCAACTTTGTGGAAGAGTTGCTGCCGGGCTTTGATTTTATTCCGAGCTTTACCATTATGTGGGCGTGGCAAAACTTAGTAGCGAAGAAGAAAATAACGCTTGCGATGAAAGCGGCTTAATTAAAATTTACTCGAAACGTCTGAAGCCTTTGCGGAATTTAAACGCTGCAGGGGCTTTTTGCTGAACAATGATTTGTTGATGACGGGCTGCCCCGCTTAGACGTAAATGCCACGCCTGCATTTTTGCGGGGCATTGAAGACGGGCGGGGTTAATAGCCTGTAGTTGTACAACCGCCAACAGCCCCAATATTTCTTTCTTAAAATTTACTTTATTCAACAAACGGAAAGCTCATGTGTTACTGCTTTTGTTACTTTCGCCTCCATTAAAAAAATAAACGATCATATGAAATTGAAAACCCTCTTTTTTCTGTTTGTATTTGCAACGTCTGCTGCATTTGCACAAACAAAGCTGATTGAAAAAGTTGTTCGTAAAGGAACCGAACTGGTGATTCCTTATGAGAAGTATGTATTGCCAAACGGTTTAACGCTGGTGATTCATGAAGACCACAGCGACCCTATTGTACATGTGGATGTAACGTACCATGTAGGGAGTGCACGTGAGGAAATCGGAAAAAGCGGCTTTGCACATTTCTTTGAACACATGATGTTTCAGGGTAGTGATAACGTGGCCGATGAACAGCATTTTAAAACAGTAACTGCTGCCGGTGGCGATTTGAACGGAAGTACCAACCGTGACCGTACCAACTACTTTCAAACTGTACCCGGCAATCAACTGGAAAAAATGTTGTGGCTGGAAGCAGACCGTATGGGCTTTTTATTAGATGCCGTTACGCAAAAGAAATTTGAAGTACAGCGTTCTACTGTAAAAAATGAACGAGGAGAGCGTGTTGATAATGTGCCTTACGGATTAGCGCAGGAATATCTTGCAAAGAATATGTATCCTTACGGTCATCCTTACAGTTGGTTAACCATTGGATATGTAGAAGACCTTGACCGTGTAGACGTAAATGATTTAAAAAATTTCTTTTTGCGCTGGTATGGTCCTAATAATGCAACACTTACAATTGGTGGTGATGTAAATCCTAAAGAGGTTATTAAACTGGTTGAAAAATATTTTGGCCCTATACCCCGGGGGCCAGAGGTAACTAAAATGCCGCCGATGGTTCCCAAAATTGACCGTACCAGATTTGTATCCTATGTTGATAATTATGCACGTTTCCCTCTGTTTGCAAAAACATATGCTACGGTACCTAACTATCATAAGGATATGGCAGCGCTTGCATGTTTGGCGCAAATACTGGGTCAGGGTAATAACTCCATTTTATATCAGCAACTGGTAAAAAAGCAACTGGCATTGCAGGCGAGTGTAAACAGCTCTTTGTATGAACTGAGCGGTGAGTTTGTATTTTTTGTTATTCCAATGCCGGGCAAATCCGTTGCAAGTGCCTATTCCTTATTCAAACAGGCACTTGACAGTTTTGAAGTACGTGGTGTGCTGGATGAAGATATTGAACGTTTTAAAGGCGGTATTGAATCGCAATTCATTAATGGTTTACAAAGTGTAAGTGGTAAAGTATCGCAACTGGCGGCCTTTCAAACATTTACAGGTAATGCAAACCAGGTGCAACGCTTGCTGGATATGTACAGAGGTGTTACAAAAGAAGATGTGCAGCGGGTATATTTTCAATACATTAAAAATGCACATGGTTTAACACTCAGCATTGTACCCAAAGGACAGGAAAAGAATTTAGTAGCAGAAGATAATTATGTAATTGATAAAAGCAATTACAAAGCGCCTGATTACGGTTATGCAGGTTTAAAATACATTAAAGCAAAAGATAAATTTGACAGAAGTAAAGAACCCGGAAACGGTCCCAATCCTGTGATTAAAGTTCCTGCCTACTGGACAAAGAAAATGGATAACGGTGTTTCAGTGATTGGCGCACAAAGCACAGAAATTCCAACGGTAACACTGAGCATCAAAATTCCGGGCGGTCATTTATTGCAGGCTAATGATTTGAGCAAAGCAGGTCTGGCTGATTTTTTTGCAACCATGATGAATGATGATACAAAGAACAGAACTGCAGAAGCGATGAGCCGTGCCTTGCAAAAACTGGGAAGCAATGTTTCCGTGTTCAGCGGACAGGATGGTATTACATTCCGAATGCAAACGCTGAAAAAGAATTTGGATGCCACCATTGCATTACTGGAAGAACGGATGATGATGCCGAAGTTTACCGAAGATGCATTCAAACGTTTTAAAACACAGGCGATGGAAGGATTTAAGCAAATGAAATCACAGCCATCTGCTGTTGCAGGCATGGTGTTTTCAAAAATCAATTACGGCAATACAATCCTTGGAATTAGTGAAGATGGTACTGAAACAACTGTAAAAGGTTTGAAGTTAGAAGACATTCAATCTTACTATGATAACTACATGACCTCACAGGGCGCAACAGTTGTGATTGTGGGTGATATTACAGAAGCTGAAATTTTACCCAGGCTTTCGTTCTTAAATAAATTACCCAATAAAAAAGTAACAGTTCCTGCACCTGCCGCTGCACCGGTTATTGAAAAAACAAAAATCTATCTGGTAAATATTCCCAGAGCAGCACAAACAGAATTCCGTATAGGTGCAGTTACCAATTTAAAATATGATGCTGCAGGTGAGTTTTACAAAGCAGGATTGATGAACTATCCGCTGGGTGATGCGTTCAACAGCCGTCTTAACTTACTGCTTCGTGAAGAGAAAGGATGGACCTATGGAGCGGGTTCAGGTTTTGATGGCGACAGTTACACAGGTACTTTTGAATTTGGAAGTTCGATTAAAACAGAAGCAACAGACAGTGCCCTGATTGAAATTATGAGTCAGCTCAAAAACTATGCAGCCAATGGTATTACAGCCGATGAAATGGCGTTTATGAAAAGTGCCATCGGTCAGCGTGATGCACTCAAGTATGAAACTGCATTTCAGAAAGCAGGATTCATCAGCCGTATTTTAGAATACAATCTGCCTGCAAACTTTACTGAGCAACAAAGTGCAGTACTTAAAAACATTACAGCAGAAGAAATCAATGCGCTGGCTAAAAAGTATCTCAATACAGATAAGATGAACATTTTATTGGTGGGTGATAAGGCAAAAATTTTACCTGGATTGCAAAAGCTGGGTTATGAAATTGTGGAACTGGATGCAGATGGTAATGTAAAAAAATAACTATTGATTATGACTTATACGCAAGCGGCTGATGCAGAGCCGCTTTTTTTATTGAACTGAAATACAGAACTTGTGCCGAAACTTATTGCAGTGAAATACATATTCTTTTTACTGTGTCTTGTAACTGCTGTTCAATCATCAGCACAAATACAGGTGCCGGCATCAGGCAAAATTATTCGTCATGATAGTTTCCCTTCACAGTTTGTAACGGCACGAAATGTAGATGTGTGGTTGCCCGAAGGTTATTCGCCCAAAAAGAAATATGCAGTGTTGTACATGCATGATGGACAGATGCTGTATGATTCTACAATCTCCTGGAACAAACAGGAATGGGGTGTAGATGAAACGGTAAGCAAATTAATAAAAGCTAAAAAGATTAAAGATGTAATTGTAATTGGAGTCTGGAACGGAGGCAAGTATCGTCATACCGATTACTTTCCGCAGAAGCCTTTTGAACGTTTATCAAAATATGAACAGGATACACTGTATGATGCTAAACGCCCAAACGGACAAATTGCATTTCAGGGTGAAAAAATACATTCTGATTTGTATTTGAAATTTTTAGTAACAGAGCTGAAACCGTTTATTGATAAAACCTATTCAACCAAAACAGACAGAGCCAATACATTTATTGCAGGCAGCAGCATGGGCGGGCTCATCAGCATGTATGCCATTTGCGAATACCCTGATGTATTTGGAGGTGCCGCCTGTTTAAGTACACATTGGCCGGGAATATTTACAGTACAAAACAATCCCATACCTGCAGCTTTTATGAATTATCTGCGGAATCATTTGCCTTTGCCTGCTACCCATAAAATTTATTTTGATTATGGCGATGCTACTTTGGATGCACTGTATCCGCCTTTACAAAAGATGGCAGATGAGGTGATGAAAGAAAAAGGATTTACTGCAAAGAACTGGATGACGAAATATTTTCCCGGTGAAGACCACAGCGAAAAAGCATGGCGGAAACGATTGGATATTCCGTTGTTGTTTTTGTTAAAGAAATAAATGCCAACCGCAGCGAACGGGAGATAAGGAGAACACGCAGAGTAACTCTGCGAAAACCTCAGCGTACTTTTTTTGCGCCAAAAAAATAAAAATGGAAAAGATTAAAAAAGAATTTATAAAAGATTGCAGCAGGCATTTGAATGAATATACCAAACGTGTAAAAATATGCCTGGATATATTGAATGAAGAGCAGGTGTGGCAAAAGCCCAATGAAGCATCTAACTCTATCGCTAATCTTATACTGCATTTGTGTGGTAATATGACGCAGTATGTGTTATCCTCGTTAGGCGGCAAACCGGATTTTCGGGAGCGTGATATAGAATTTTCAGTTAAAGGGGGACTCACTAAAGAACAGTTATTTGAAAAACTGAGCGCTGTTGTAAAAAGCGTAATTGAAGAAATTCAAATCCACGATGAAGAGTCTTTACTTAAAACAAGAATGGTACAGGGTTTTGAAAAAAACGGCATTGCTATTATTCTGCATATTACAGAACATTATTCTTACCATACAGGACAAATTGCTCTGCTTACAAAATTAATGACGAATGAAGACCTGGGATTTTATAAAGGGATGAATTTAAATAAGAAGAATCAATTATAGTTTTTCTTCTACATTCCTGAAACGTAACAGCAATACAGTGAATGGTAATGTACCAGTTTTTTAATGACGTTCCGAAGGTCGTATTTCTTCATCTTTCATTTTATCATACACACGCAGGTAAACAGTCCATTGAAAATTGATATACTCGGCTACTAAATCAACTACGAGGTTTCTATACATAACTGCGTCAGTATCCATTCGAAACTGATTGCTCCAAAAGCGTAATTGTTCTGTGGGGGCGTTATATGGTACAGTGGGTATAAGAGATGGAATACCTGATTTAAAAAGTGCTTTTCCTGTAATATCATTATAATACGCTTTATAGCGACGTTGCAATTCTTTAAGTTCTTCAGTTTGAAACAAAACAGATTCCCACACCCAGCTCAGGTATTTTTGATTGGTATAGGATGTGATTTTTGTTTCAATGGCATCTTTGATTTCCACTTTTGAAGCATAGTTTGTATTCGCTTCATCATTACTCAATGCTTCACCTCTGATGTTTTTATAGTTATAGGGAAAGTCATTAATAACTTCAGAAAGTTGCGGCTTGATGCTGATAAAAGGCGATTTTGACTGGGAAGAGGCTGCGAAGGACAGAAATAAAAGCAACAGTGTACAAAGGATGTTTTTATTCATTGTATTGGATTTGACCACAAATTAAAGAATGTTTTCCGTAATTACACGTAATTGAATTGAGAAAATTACGTGGTTACACGTAGTTGAAGCAAGAAAAAAATGATGAAGAGTACTCTTGCAATTTGGTATAGTGCTTGCTATCTTTAATTTATAAATCCAATGTTATGAAAACGGCTATCCGCAAAAGCTCTGCTGTTATTTTTTCATTTAAACAAATTGTTTATCTGTTGTTTGAATCGTTTGAAAGTCCGCAAACAAAACAATTCAAGCGCTGGAAAAGTTATATCGGTGAGTAATTTCAGCAGTCATCCGCTCAAATAAAGCCATATACAGGTGTGTGTGGCTTTTTAATGTTTATCAATTACAGACTACGCTGTTTACATAATTCATTTCCGGAATTATGGTTCACTTAAACTTAACTTTTTATCCAGTGCACTCCTCTTTTTTTAAGGTGTTGCATTATAAAATCAAAACAATCTTTATTCTTGCCTAAAAACTCCGGCGGGTAAACACCTTTTTGTGTAAACATGTTTTTGTGCAGCAGATGAACAGCGGCTGTGCAGGTGTAACCTGTTGTACGTGCCATTGATGATGTTTGGGTTGCTTCATCATATTCATCAAACAAATTATATTCTACACGATGAAAGTCTTTGCCGGTGTGCCCATCAACAATTACACGCATTACTGTTAGTTCTTTTTCCGTTTCACCCAGCTTCCATTGCTTCATGAGCAAATGTGATGCAAACTGCAGCGGAGATACTTCCGCACCATGAAACGGAATAGGCTCTTCATTAAAAAATCCTGCTTCTTTAAACTGTGTAATGAGAGCTGCATGACCGGGATAACGCATGGTTTTTTCTTTCATATTGGGAATATGGGGAAAGCTGAACAGCAAACTGCGCAAACCATCTGTATTAAACGCTTCTAATGTGCCCACCTGTTCATACTGCATAAGCTCACAATCGCTCAATGCAGGTTTGATGACGATGTTGCCGTTTTCCTTTAACCGTGCAGGGCGTATGTATTCCTGTATCACATCCACAGGCGAAAAAGGAGCTTTGTACTCAAATGGTTTGGTACGTACTTTGGGCAGACCACCTACATAGGCTTCAAAATTGCTCACCTGCATTTCTTCATTGTACCTGCCCAGAATTAAATTGCTCATGCCGGGGGCCACACCACAATCTACAATAGCGGTTACATTATTTTCAATTGCAAGATGATGAAGATGATGTGCATCTTCCGGAAAAAAAGAAATATCAATTACATTTTTACCGCAGAGGATTACCTGCCGCAGCGTACTGAAACCCATAAAGCCGGGCACTGCCATAATTACCAAATCATAAGGAGCCAGAAGTTCTTCATAAAAACTATGTTTTTGTAAATCGGCAATTTTTGTTTGTATGGAAGGATTTTTTTTGTGCAGCAGTTGCAGGTGCTGCTCATGAACATCAAAGGATGTAACAGTAAAGTGTGGAGCAAGGTCCAGTGCAATGGCACGGCCTACCATTCCGGCTCCGAGAACAGCAATCGTCATAAATAAAAATTTAATGCAAAGGTCGGGAGAAACAAGCCAGGAAAGAATGATGATTATATCCTTTCTGATTCTTTTACTGTTTTTTCATTTTCTGTAGTTCCGGTGTTGCGTGTAGTTGCGGGTTCAAACAACATAACTTGTACTTCTTCCTTGGCAACAGGTTTGTGCTCTACACCACGGGGTATGATGATAAACTCTCCTTCATTAATAGTTATTACTTTATCGGTAAAGTGCATATCAAAACTACCCTTAACTACATAGAATAATTCATCTTCCTCCGCATGATGATGAAATACAAACTCACCTTGAAATTTTACCAACTTAACCTGCTGCCCGTTTAACTCACCCGCAATTTTGGGCGACCAATGTTCTGTGAACATAGAAAATTTTTCTGCGAGATTTACTTTTTGCATCATTCGTTTTTCCCTTTAAACGCATCCATACTTTTATGAAAACCAAAAATCTTTCCTGTTAAAAAATCCATCCATCGTACAGGCAATATTCCTTTAATGAACGGAACTGCATATACAATCCACGGCATGCGTACATAAATTTTATTCTTCTTTACACCGTTGATGATTGTTTTAGCTGCTACCTGCGGACGAACTAAAGGTACAAGCGGCGAACGCACTCCTTCAAACATTGCTGTGCTTATGTAAGATGGTGTAACAGTGGTAACATGCAGGTCTTTTGAAATCTGCTCCAGCTCCAGGCGCAAACTTTCGCCCCAGCCGATTACTGCATGTTTGCTTGCACAATACACAGAGAGCTTAGGATTGGGTATGAGTCCGGCAGCTGATGCAATGTTTACAATGTGCCCGATTTTACGTTCAATCATACCGGGTAAGAATTCCAGTGCTACATGCATGAGTGCATTGGTGTTAATACGCATGGTGTTTTCAATATCATCATGTGTAAACTCATAGAAGTTTTTATTACCGGTAATAATTCCTGCGTTATTAAAAAGAATATCAACTGCTCCCCATTTATTTTTAATATCATCAGCAGCCAGTTTTATTTCATCTACATTACGCACATCTACATAATAGGAGTGTACTTCATAACCATTATTGGTAAATGCCGCATCAGACTCATGCATTTTTTTGCGGTCAATATCCCAGATGATGAGACGTTTCGCACCTTGCTGCAAACACAACTCACCCATCAGTTTACCAATGCCTGAGGCACCGCCTGTAATTAAAATCGTTTTATTTGTTATAGCACTCATTGTTGTATTTCTAAATTGAAAATAACAAAAAAAGTCCGGCACTATGTACCGGACTTTTACAGTAAGCAGTTCATGTATTATACAAGTGCAGCTTCGCTTGTAATTTGCAGGCCTGCACCCAGCAATTTGGAAATGGGGCAGTTTTGCTCCGCATCTTTTACACACTCCTGAAACTTATCGTTATCAATACCGGGAACACTTGCTTTTAAAATGAGATGTGATTTGCTCAAGGTTCCGTTTTCAAATGTAATTTCACATTTGGTTTCCAATGATTCAGGGGTAAAACCTGCGGCGCCCAATACAAAGCTCAGCTTCATAGCAAAACAGCCGGCATGAGCCGCTGCTACCAATTCTTCAGGGTTTGTGCCCACGCCATCTTCAAAGCGGGTGTTGAAAGAATATTGAGTTTGATTTAAAACTGTACTGGCAGTAGTGAGGTGTCCCTTACCTTCTTTACCGCTCCCGTTCCAAACGGCTGTTGCATGACGTATCATAGTTGTTTTATTTTTTGAATACCGAATGTACAAACTGTTTATGAACGGCGTGTTATTTTAAATGCAAGATTTCGGCCATGGCCCTGCATAATGGCAAGGTTAATCCAGCTAAGTGCCAGTTGCTCCAGCAATTGTACCTTATCATCACCTCCAAAATCATAGCAAGTTGCAAAGCCTATATCTGTTGCCAGTTGTGCAGCAGTTTGTTTTGCTTCTTTGTTATTGCCTGCACAAAACATATCAATACCCTCACCATTATAAACCGGATTAAGCATGTTCTCAAATCCTGTGGTATTAAAACATTTTACCACCCTATCACTTCCTGTTTTTTCTTTGATCGCATGATAAGCTGTTGCATATCCTTCGGGTTTGGTGCGAACGGAGTTGGTAGTGTCAATAATGATTTTATTGCTAATATCGCCCAGCTGCGGAATTAATGATAACACTGCATCGGGTGGTGTGGTAATGATAATTACCTGGGCCTGCTTTGCAGCATATTCAACTGATGTAAATCGGTCTTCACCAATTACGGTTGCCAGCTTAAGCGATTTATCGCTGAGCGGTAATCTTACACCCATTAAAACTGTATGCTTTGCTTTGATAAAACTTTGGGCCAGTGCGCCGCCCACATTTCCACTGCCAATAATTGCAATTGTCATTTGTGTTTTTGTTTGAAGTTATAAGAAAAACCAAAGCTGAGTATTTTATCCTGTTGTTTAATATTGCTGATGACCACATTTTCATGTGTAAAAATATACAGCACTGAAAGATTAAGGCCTTTCCACAGCGGAATATCTGCACCTATATCATACTGTGTTCTGTAATTGTTTGAATTGTTAAATGCCGGCTGCCAGTACACATCATAATACAAACGGAGTTTGCGGTTGAGTATATAATTCCAGCCGCCTGCATACAAAGTTCCTCTCCAGAGATTGATTTGATTATTGCCGTTGTATTCTGTTTTATTGTATACCATTCCTTTAAACCGATTGGTTTCATATAAAGCGCTTGCAGATAACTTGAGTACATGAAATTGTTTTTGTACGAATTGATAAGTAACACCTGCACCTGCAAACAATCTTGTTTCAATCTTACGACGAAAATTCGATGAGATATATGCAATACCAAACGGATATACTTTCTTTTGCGGCTTCCAGTACAAATAATTGCGGCTGAACAGGTCATTATCTGCTTTACGATTACCAAACTCCTGGTATAAACTGCTGTTCTGCGATTTAAATACGAATTGTTTTACCGGAGAATAGGTAAAATCAAGTTTGCTTCTAATGGCAAGCAAGGCCACATTACCCTGTTGATAGTTACCTGAAATACTGCTGCGTAATTGAAATTGCAGCGTATCACTTTCATTAAGCTGGGCGAATGCATCAGTTACAAATAGCAGAAAGAATAAGGAAGTTAAATAGTTTCTCATTTTTAAATACGGTAAAAAGGTCCTTACTAAATGAGTATTATCAACTACTACCTGAAGAGTAATTCTTTTTTAAACCACCTAAGACACTTTAGAAAACCTAAGCTTACCTCAGGTGACTTAGGTGGTTAATGGTATTTAATTTATTCCACTCAATATTTTCAAAAACTCATCTGCCTGCACCACAAATGGCAAATGTGATGTTTTCATTTCAAACACTTTCTTAACGCCTCCATTATTTTGAATCATCTGTTGCTGCAATGGAAACGGAACTGCATTATCTGCTGTAGTAGCAATGTAATACTTAGGTACTGCTGCAAACTTTGATGTAAGCGTCACTTTATCATTAAAGCCTTTTAACGGTTCAGCTCTGTGATACTTCACCAAAGCTTCTTTCATAAACGGAGGACAATCATCACACACGACTGTTGGAATTACTTCTTTCTTAATGCTGATGAGTGAATAGTCTTTGTTGAATTCAAATATCTCGGGTTGTTTATTATTGAGAAATTTATTCACGATGCTATTGAGACTTTCACCATTTTTTGGAAGAAAAGCAGCCACATACACCAGCTTCTCAATTTTGGAAGGAATGTTTTCTGCTACCTGTGAAATAACCATGCCTGCCATGGAATGTCCAACCAATATCACTTTGCCACTTTGTGCATTTACTGTGTTGGTTACTGATTTTACATAATCATTCAAACCTGTTCTGGTACCATCTGTTAAATCAATACCATGTGCAGGCAGATTTACCACTACCACATTCGCTTTAACAGCTAATTGATTGCGAACAAAACCCCAGGCACTTTCATCAGCCCACGCTCCATGTACCAATACATAGGTAGGATAACGTTTCTTATCTTCTTCTAATGCTTTCAACACCAACTCAGCTGCTGCAGCACCACTGTTTTGTTGCTGACCAGTAATTAAGTTACCATCACGTACAGCAAAAGCTGAGAACGGAGCACCCACCACAAATTTGCTGTTCGGCATTTTACGTGCTTCATCTTCAATGCGAAAAGGCTGAATCTTCATGCCCACATAATTATCAGCATACTGCTCTTCAGCAGAGGCAAAGCCGGTCCACTTTTTTCCTTCCACTAAATATTTTCCATTCGGTAATTTAGTGTTGAGCAATACACAGGTGCCATGACAAATAGCAGCTGTAGGTTTTCCTGTTTGATAAAAATCAGCAACAAACTTTTCAATCGCCGGATTTTTATACATCGTGTACATCGGGCCCTGCCCACCGCAAATAAAAACAGCTTTGTAGTTTGCAGGGTCAACAGAAGAAAGCTTCATTGTGTTTTTTAATAATGCCATTTTACTTTCATCTTTTTTAAATCCGAGGGAGATATAATCAAATGCTGCATACTTGCTGGCATCCTCAGGGTCACTGAAACCATCAAATTTTATTTCACCACCATCCAAACTGGCAAAATCAACACTATATCCAGCTTCGCTGAACACCCAGTACGGATGTGTTACTTCAGCATACCATACACCGATAGGCCAGCCGGTTTGTTTGCTAACTGATGGATTGGATACAATCATTAATATCTTTCCGTTATTACCTGCGTTGTGCTGTGCCTGCACAGTATGGTATCCCATAAAAATCATAGCGGAAACAAAAAGAATTTTTTTCATCTTTAATATTTTAGAACACAAAGTTGCTCTGCAAACGAGCTCAAACCATGTAACACGCTCGGAAGTATGCTGCGTACTTTTAAGTTCGTATTGCTTAATTTTAGGCCATGCCCGATGTAATTATTAATAAAGAAGTGTTTTACAACCCTGTTGATTTTGTATTAAAGAAACTGGGCGGCACCTGGAAGATTCCGGTATTGTGGCGTCTGCGTAAAAAAACATGGCGTTATAACGAGCTGCAGAAAGATATTGAACACATCAGCCAGAAAATGCTGACACAAACCTTAAAGCAACTGGAAGCAGATGGTTTTGTATTAAAGAAAGTGTATGCAGAAGTGCCCCCAAGAACGGAATATACATTATCAGCAAAAGGTGTAAAGGCAATAGAAGTTATCACATACCTGCGTACATACGGATTGCAGTTAATGAAAGATGAGGGAATTGATTACGAAGAGCTGATGCGTGAAGAAGTGAAAAAGAAATCAAAACCGTGAAAAACAGCTTACTACTTATTTTATTATCCTTTGTTGTTGCATCCTGCTCTGTGAGCAGCAACCCGCTGCGTACTAAAATTAAAGCTTTGCAGAAAGGAAAAATAAAAGATGATACCAGCTATATTTATCAATTACCTTTTGAAGCAGGAAAAAAACGTTTCATTGTGCAGGGATACTTTGGTGCATTTTCTCACAAAGAGCGGGCAGCATTGGATTTTAAGATGCCTAAACGAACAAAAGTATTGGCAGCAAGAGATGGCGTAGTTATTCGTTTGAGGAAAGATGGTGATAAAGGCGGATTGAAAAGTGAATACCGCCAATACGGAAACTTTGTAGTGCTGCAGCATGCTGATAGCAGCCGCAGCGGCTACTGGCATTTGCAAAAAGATGGAGTACTGGTAAATGCAGGTGATACTGTAAAGCAGGGACAACAGATTGCATGGAGCGGTAACACAGGATATACTGCTTTTCCGCATCTTCATTTTATTGTATGGACCTTTGCGTCTAATGGCCAATGGCAGCAGGTGGCTACAAGATTTGAAACACAAAAAGGAGTGCGGTATCTTAAAGCATGGAAATGGTATAAGCCAAAAAAACAATCAACAAGGAAGTGAACGAATTTTTACAACAGTTTACTGAAGGCATAAAAGCTACTACTGCATTGGAATACATTGCTGTAGTTGCCGGTATTGCCAGTGTGTGGTTCAGCAGAAAAGAAAACATATTGGTATATCCTGTCGGGTTAATTAATACCATCATCTATGTTTATCTTTCTTTCAAAGGTCATTTGTTTGGCGAAGTGAGTGTAAATTTTTATTACACAGTAATGAGTATTTACGGCTGGTATCTCTGGTTAAAAAAAGACAATGAGCACCAACCTGTATTGCAGATTACTTTTTCCAACGGCAGATGGTGGCGTTATCAACTGATGTTCTTCGGAGCTTTTTATATTACAATCTATTTTTCACTCAGTTATTTAAAAGAAAATTTTGCACCCGGCGCTATACCTTCAGCCGATGCATTTGCAAGCGCCACTGCATTTACCGGCATGTGGTTGATGACGAAAAAGAAAGTAGAAAGCTGGTACTGGTGGATTGCAACAAACATTGCTTCCATTCCATTATACTTTGTAAAACAATATGTTTTTACAAGCGTGTATTATCTGGTGTTGCTGATGATGGCGGTGTTTGGGTTGATTACCTGGATGCAGAAAGCAAAAAAAGCAGCAACCAATTAAGATTGCTGCCTTTGAACTAAAAACGAATCAAACCATTGCTAAGCAACTTTAATATCCTGTTGCTTAACTTCTTTACCTGCAATTAGTGGAAGCGATACCAGCAACACACCGTCTTCATACTTTGCCTGAATGTTGGTTGTGTCAACTGTGTCGTCTAACGTAAACATTCTGATAAAACCACCACGACTGTACTCCCTCAAAACCCAATCGAATTTCGGAAAACCTTCAGGCGGCGTGTAGGAAACTGTGAGGTCGTTTCCTTTTACAGTTACTGAAAAATTTTCTTTTACCCGACCGGGTGCAAATACCAGCATTTCATAGCTGGTTTCTGTTTTGTAAATGCTAACGGCTGCCCGTTGCATGGAACGGTAAGGCAAATGTTTGCCTCCGTGTGTGCCTTTTGCGGCGTGTGACATGTTGTACATAGTCATCTCCTTTTTTGGTTATTAATAAAAACTATTTCCATTTTAATGAATCAGCGGCCGGCTGATTTTTTTCTTTTTCATCACTACATTGATGATGATTACGCCACTGCTCATACCGTGCATGGCGTTGTTGATGAAACTGTTTGCCAACTGCAGCATACAATGTACCTGCTGTGACCAGGGCTATTACTGTACCCAGAATAAATTTTGTACTTCTGCTCATGTGTTTGATTTGATGATAAGGAAAAGTTACTTTGTTTCACCTGATGGTTTGTTCATTAGCGCTTCTTCCGTTTTTTGAATAAAAATGCTGCGTTCTTCTTCAGTCATATTACGCCAGCGTTGTGCATACTCCTGTTTCTTTTGCGGATTGATTCCGTAAAAAGCATGACGGTAATACCACCGTCTTCTGCCACCAAACAAACGGAATATAAGAGCCAGCAGCAAAAAGAAAATAACAAGCTTCATTAAAACAAAAGGCATAATAAACAGGGCTAAGCCTGCAAGAACACCACCAAGAATTATTTTTAGAATTTGTTGTATCATTTTTTATTAATTGTGATTGATTTATATCAGCTTCCGGATTGCTGTATAAAAAAGAAGACGGGTAGTAAAACCGTTTACTTTAAAAAGCAGAAAATAATTTCAAAAATGATTATTTCAAAAAAAGATTGGCATAGAACAATACAAATAAAATACTTGCAGTTCCATGCTTTTTTGGTTCAAAAGTTATATTCTATTCTTTCGGTCCGCACCGCTTCTTCCATTCTTCTTTAAATCTCTGTTTTTCTTCATCGCTCATGTTCATCCATTTTTGTTTGAACGCAGGGGAAGGGCCGCCTCGTTGTTTCCATGCTCTGCCACGTCCAAAGCCACCAAATAAAATGCGGGTGAGAATTAACAGCCCTGCGCCCTGCCAAAAGTTGAGAGGGCCCGCTTGCACTGCCGGAACTAAAATGTAATTCCACAAACTCATAACCACCCAACCCATGAGGGCTATAAATGCAAGAAAAAGCGGCGGTGCAAAAAACATCCATTTGCGATTAAATCTCATTGTGAATTTTTTAATAGTTTATAAATTCATTATACAAATTCTCCAGCCGGTTACGCAGGTGTTGTACTGCATAACGTTTACGGGAGATGATGGTTTTTATGTTTTCCTGCTCTTTATCGGCAATTTGCTGTAAAGTCATTTCTTCCAGTTCATTCCACACAAAGACATTACGTTGTTTTTCAGGCAACTCATTCAATGCAATGGTTAATTCTTCCCAAAAAAGTTTTTGCAATTCACCCGCTGATGGGTCGTTAAAAGTGGAAAGTAAAAAATCAGGCAACTGCAATTCGCCCTCTTCATCTTCAAAACTGAAATCTTCAAGTAATTGTTCTTTCTTTTTGCGTGAACGGTCAATGATTTTATTTTTTGCCACACGATAGAGCCAGCCGCTGATGCTTTCTATGGCTTCAGCTTCCGGTTGATTGCTCAGCTGGAACCACACATCCTGCAATATATCTTGTGCATCCTCATCATTGGGCACACGGCTGCGGATGAAACCGAAGAGCCGGTTTCCGTATTCCTTTACCGTTTGTATAATGCTCAGTTTTTGTTTGGCCATGGCCTCCATGCAGTAAGCTTTACAAGGGCTGACGTACAGGCGCTGAATTTACTTTAAACCATCCGAATATTTTTCAGGAAAACAGTATGTGCTATTTTTGAGTATGACGTTTAATGATTCAACACAGCAATCTTTTTATAAGTACCTGTGGTTTTTGATTTTAGCTGCAGCATTAGTGAATGTTAGTAGTTTGTTTGTGCCCATAATGGAACCTGATGCAGGAATTTATGCATCTGTAGCCAAAAATATGGTGGTACGCAATGATTACATCAACCTGTGGCTGCATAACAAAGACTGGTTGGATAAACCGCATCTTCCATTTTGGTTAACCGCATTTTGCTTTAAGTTGCTGGGAATGCATACATGGGTATATAAGCTGCCGGCTGTACTCTGTTCAATGCTGGCTGCCTATTACACATTCCTTTTTGGTAAAAAGTTTTACAACCATATTACCGCTATGCTGGCCTCATTTATATTGCTCACCTCTTTTCATTTTACAATCAGCAATAATGATGTACGTGCAGAGCCATTTTTAACCTTCTTTATAATTGCAGCTGTTTATCACTTTTCCTGTGCACTGGCAAAATCTTTTTCGCTGCACACGTTGGCAGCTTGTTTTTTTACGGCTTGTGCCCTCATGACCAAGGGCGTTTTTACCATCATTCCCATAGGCGCAGCAGTAAGTATTCCATTAATATTAAAAGGACAATGGAAAGAACTGCTTCACTGGAAATGGATTGTAGTTTTATTACTCGTACTCGTTTTTATAACCCCGGAATTATATGCTCTTTATACACAATTTGATTTGCATCCTGAAAAAAAAATATTTGGAAAAACAAATGTTTCCGGCCTCCGCTTTTTTTTCTGGGATAGTCAGGTTGGGCGTTTTTTTGGTAATGGCCCTATTGTAAATGCAACAAAAGGAAGTGATCCGCTTTTTTTTATACATACACTTTTGTGGGCTTTTTTGCCATGGAGTTTGCTCATGTATGGAGCGTTATTTAAAACCCTCCAAAATATATTTTTAAAAAAAGCTGTGCCTGAATTATTAAGCATATCATCAATATGCGTAACGCTTATACTTTTTTCGTTTTCGGGCTTTCAGTTACCTTTTTATACAAATATCCTGTTTCCGGCAATGGCATTGCTTACTGCTCATTTTATACAGGAGCATCTTTTAATGAAAAGAAAATTGTGGGGCACCGTTCAATACTTCATTTCCATACTTCTTCTTTTAGCAGTTATTTTACTTGTATTTATTTACAAACCGGGTATATCTGTTGTGTTTATCATATGTATTTGTACAGCGTTTTGCATGCTATTCTTTTTTTATCGGATGTTTAAAACACAACCACTTCTCATTCCATATTTAGCCTCAGGATATGCTGCTGTTTTATTATACCTTTTTCTCAACCTTTCGTTTTATCCTGATATTTTCCGTTATCAAAGCAGCCATCAAATGGCAGCATATTCTAACAAACAGTATCCTGGTATAAGTACCGGGTTGTTATCGCTCTATGTTCCGGCAGCGGGATTCTATTTAAAATCTCCTTTGCATTATGTTCTTATTGATGAAATAAGAGCAGGAAATATTCAAAAACCTTTTTTACTCTTTGTTAGTTCTGAAGAATTGGCACAACTGCAAAAAGAAAACATTGCTTTCAGGCAGGTAAAGGTGTTTGAACATTTCAATGTATCTCAGCTAAATGGTAAGTTTATCAACATTCATACAAGAAATAAGGTACTTAGTAAAAGATATTTACTGCTGTTTGAATAAGGTGTATATGGTATCTTCACATTTCATTTGAATTTCTTACGTCAAAAAAATCTCGGCTCATTGCTTAAGAAGATTGTTATAGTAGGCCCGGAAAGTACAGGTAAATCCACTTTGTGTGAAAAACTGGCTGCACATTACCAAACGGCCTGCTGCCCTGAATATGCAAGAGCCTATCTCACCATGCATGGCAGAGAATATGATTACGATGATTTACTTACTATTGCCAAAGGTCAACTGTTGCTGGAAGATGAATATGCAACGATTGCTGAAAAAATGCAGGCAGTAAAAAACGGCTCGTCACCTGCACAACAGCCTTTACTTTTTATTGATACAGATATGTATGTAATGAAAGTTTGGTGTGAATTTGTGTTTGGTAAATGCCATCAGTGGATCCTTGACCGCATTACTGAACGAACTTATGATCTTTACCTGCTCTGTAAACCGGATCTTCCATGGTCAGCTGATCCGCTTCGTGAATACCCTGATAAAGAGAGAAGAAATAAATTATATCATCATTATAAGGATCTGCTGGTGCATCAGTCAACACCGTGGGTTGAAATAAGCGGTGGTAATGATGAGCGTTTACAAAAGGCGATTGATGCTGTAGCTATATTGCAATAAATCTATTTTTTATTGAAGCTTTTTTGGGTGGGATAGATCAATCGTTGAATATCTGCATCACCGTCCAGATTGTTCATTTGCCGTTGTACCCATCCGCTTCTGGCTGCTACGTATTTGCTCAAAGGTTTTACTGTATATTTTTTAGGGTTGGGCAGGCAAGCTGCAATCTGTGCCGCTTCCGCTCTGCTTAATGAAGATGCCGGTTTTTTAAAATAGTTCTGAGCTGCAGCTTCAATACCGTATACGCCTCTGCCCATTTCAATTACATTAAGATACACTTCTAAAATCCGCTTTTTACCCCAGATCCATTCAATCATTTGTGTAAAATAGAGTTCCAGTCCTTTACGTACCCAGCTTCTGCCCTGCCATAAAAAAACATTCTTTGCTGTTTGTTGGGAAATGGTGGAAGCACCACGTACACGATTTGGTTTTCGTTTGTTGTATTCAAGAGCCTTTTCAATACTCTTCCAGTCAAAACCGCCGTGATCAGGAAAGAGTTGATCTTCTGCTGCCATTACTGCAAGCTTGGCCGCTGCATTCATTTCATCTGCATCTATATAATCTCTTTTTAAACCATCGCCACTTACCAGACTTGCTAATTGCGTTATCGTAATTGGTGGATTAATCCATTTTAAGGCAACTATATATATAAGTTGCAGAATAAATAACAAAATGAATAATCGTTTTAAAAAGCGAAATATTTTTGTAAGAAATGAAGAAGATTTTTTCGAAGCCATGTGTGCAAAATAAGCGAAACTTTATTGTTTGGAAGGCGGCTTTTCTGCTTTGTATAAATCGAGTGTTAGTAAACTGTATTTATTGCCAATTACATAAGCCCTGTTTTTATGAAATAAAATACGCTGCACATTATAAAGCAGCACCGGCCCATAAACCAACGTGGCTCCAAACGCAAGTGAGGGCAAAAAGTTTTGACCTCCCAATGTGAGAATGGAAGCAAACAAAGGAATACCAAGATTAGCATATAAAAACTCCTCGTTACTCATAGGAATAATTCTTGCTTTGCGTTTCGGGTTTTTATACACTATGGCGATATCACTCACTTTAATGGCTTCTTCATTAAAAAACACACTGTCATTCTGAATCAGATAAATAGTACCGGAATAATTTAATCCCATTCTTGTTTTGATGGTAATAAGCGATCCTTCCTGAAAGCGTATAAGCGGAATACCATTCTTGCGAAGCACAAGTTGATTGAACTGAGCGCTTGCAGTACTGCAAACGAATAAAAGCAGGGAAAAGACGGCTGGCTTCATGTGTTACAAAAAAACGGCAGGGTATTGAAAAAGTTTGTTAAGAATGTTATTTGTTATAAAAAAGTAAGCCAATGATCAATACTACACCAAAGCCAATGAGGATTAAACCGCTGAGCCTGTTGATGCGATGTATAAAATTAACGGTTAATTTTTTCCTCAGTTTTCCGGCAAGAAACACTTTGAGTAAATCTGCTGCAAATACTACTGCAAGACAGGTGGCAAACAATGCTAATCTGTCATCAATCGTCATTGCTGCAAATGCTGTAGCCCAGGTAAACCAAAACGCAATAACGCCGGGATTGAGTGTGTTCATAAAATATCCGGCAATGTAAATTTTGACATAATTTGAAATCTTTAAGTGATGGTGCGGGCTCAAACCATCTTCTGCTATCTTCACTTTTTTAAAGAAAACAAAATAAACACCCATAACAATAAGCAGTATGGAGCCGCCGATACCGATGATGCGTTCAAATTTCAATAACCGATTAAACAGCTCTGTAAACACATTACTTATAAGTACCAATGTAATATCGCTGGATGCTACTCCAAAAATAAAACACAACCCGCCTCTTGTGCCGTTGTTAATGCTTTGTTTGATAATAGAAAAAATTACAGGCCCCACTGATATAGCGAGTAATAACCCTAAGGCCAAACCTTTAACAATGGCTTCCTGCATGGTGTAAAATAAATCAATACAACCATAAATTAAAATGAAAAAAATTCCGGTAACTTTCTGTTATGTTATCGATAAAACAAGTTGAAACAGAAAATGAATTACTTCAAATATTAAACCTGCAACAGCTCTATCTTGCCGGTAACAATAACGAAACCGAAGAAAAGGAGCAGGGCTTTGTAACCGTGCATCATAGCCTAGAAAAGTTGAAGATCCTGCATGCATTGGCTCCATCTGTAATTGTGAAAGATGGGGAACAGGTTGTGGGCTATGCATTAGTGATGCTTCAGGAGGCAGGTAACATTTTCCCCGAATTGTTTTCTTTATTTGAAATGCTCAAACAATTAAAGTACAATAAACAACCCCTGCACAAGTATTCATTTTATATCATGGGGCAAATTTGTGTACACAAGCCTTATCGTGGCCGGGGTGTGTTTGAACTGCTCTACCGTAAACATAAAGAACTGATGCAGGAGCAATTTGATTTTGTAATAACATCTATCGCTACACGCAACACAAGAAGCATGCGGGCCCACGAAAAAACAGGATTTCAAACTATTCATCGTTTTACTGATGAAAAAGAAGAATGGGATGTGGTGTTGTGGGATTGGACACTAGATGCCTGAAAACTTATTCATATTTTATCAACCAATTGCTTTTCTTTTTGTTGTTGCTGCAAATAGTTTCATATTTGAACATGAACTCCGTTAACCGCATTATAACTATCCTTGTTTTATTATTGATATTCTTAAATACTTCTGCCCAAAAGAAAGGACTTTTTAAAAAACTCAACTTAGACTCGCTCACAAACCGTAACCTCCGGATTTTACCATTACCCAGCATTATTATAACTCCCGAAACAGGCTTGAAAGGCGGGGTGTTTGTGGATTATTTTTATAAAACAAAAGAAGGCAAAGGAAAAACAGTGCGGCCAAGCCTCAGCTGGGTGCAGGTATTGTACAGCACACGCAGGCAGTTTACATCTGAAGCCTATACTTCCACTTATACTTCCGGCGAAAAGTATTACATATTTTTCCGTGGCGGATTCATCAGCAACTATGAACGTTATTGGGGTTTAACCAAACCTACGGTTGAAAATAATCGATATGCCGAGGTTACGTACAACAGGGTGTATGCTCAGGCTAAAGTGCAGCGCAATATGGGCAAAAAATTTTTTGCAGGCGCATCACTCTACTTTGGCGATTATTCCAGAACAAAATTTTTGCAAAAAGATGGCATCGCTGCTACACCACCACCCGGCAACAGCAATTCAAGAATAGCAGCAGCGGGTATTTCGTTTACGGCTGATAAACGGGATAATCAGTTCAGCCCCACTAAAGGTTTTTTTGCTGATGTAACTGTTATGGGTAATTATAATTTGCAAAATAAACAGTATGCTTACACACTCATATCAACTGATGTACGAAAGTATAACGAAACAGGCAGGCACATATTTGCACATCAGCTTTATACTTCTTTTGCAACAGACGAAATGCCCTTGTTTGAAAAAGCAAGAATAGGAGGTTCCAATATGATGCGTGGTTATTTCCAGGGAAGATTTCGTGATAATGCATTATGGACATTACAAACAGAATACCGTTATAAACTTAACCGGTTTTTAAAATTGGCTTTTTTTGCTGCGGCTGGTAATACAGCTCCCGCAGCTGACAAACTGCTTTCACAAAAAATACAGTCAAGTACAGGCACAGGAATCAGACTGCTGATTAATAAGGAAAAGAAAATTTATTTCAGGGGCGATGTTGCTGTAACAGCAAACGGAATGTTGGGTTATTATTTCAGAATTGGTGATGCGTTTTAAAACATCAGGATTTTGTTGTTTGTACACTTAAAAACTTTTGCCAGTCCTCCAGCATTTTTCCTTTTAATACTCTTGGAAATTTATGTTGACCTCCAATCTTTCCCTTGCTTTCCATAAATTTCATAAAGCAATGCTCACTTAGTATATCCAGGTACACATCACGCAGAGCGCTGCCTCTTTCTACAGCATAATCATCATTGATTTCTTTAAGTGCGTTGTCAATACCGGTGCGTAGTGTTTCAGCATTTACACGGTCATCGCAAGCTACATACCAATGATGTGCAAAAAAAGTACCATGCGGCTCGCCCACAACGGTATATTCGGGAATTGAAATATTCAATTCATCACTTACCATTTGTATGGCTTTATTCATATTGTCTACACTTAAATGCTCTCCTACCAGGGAAAGAAAATGTTTGGTTCTTCCCGTAATCACAATTTCACAATGCTCTTTATCTGTAAACTTAATGGTATCGCCAATCAAGTAACGCCATGTGCCGGCACTGGTACTGATGAGCAGTGCATAATCCTTTCCTTCTTCTACTTCGTGAATCATAAGCGCCTCTGCATCCGCTTTGATATTACCATCGGCATCAAAGTTTTTATCTTCAAACGGAACGAACTCTAAAAAAATATGGTCATTGGTTACCAGTTTCATACCCTCTGCATCCTGCCTGCTCTGGTATGCTATAAAGCCCTCACTGGCCAAATAAGTTTCAATATAAATCAAAGGCTTGCTGATGAGTTTTTCAAAGCCATGTTTATACGGTTCAAATGATACACCACCATGAACAAAAAAAGCAAGATTAGGCCATATGTCGTGAATGGTTTTTAGTTTGTAACGTTCAATAATCATTTCCATACACATCTGTATCCATGCCGGTACGCCCACCACAAAACCAATATCCCAGTTGGGCGCTTCCTGTACAATGTATTCCAGCTTTTTATTCCAGTCTTTTGTTTTTGCTATTTTTTTTCCGGGCTTATAAAACGGAGAAAACCAAAATGGCATTTTCTTAGCAGTAATCCCACTTAAATCTCCTGCATAATAGCCGGGGCCTTTTTGCAAATCAGTACTGCCACCCAGCATCAACCAGCCTTTGCTTACACTTCTTACAGGAAGTTTTTCATACGTACGTAGTGTTAGCAGTTGTTTTATCATCACAATTCGGTTGCCCTTCATTAAATCCTGTGTAATGGGAATATACTTACTGGCTGCCTCACTGGTACCGCTGCTGAGCGCAAAAAATTTAATCTTGCCCGGCCAGCATACATCCGTATGCCCTTCGAGTGTTTTATGCCACCACTCGTTGTAAATTTTATTGTAATCGTGAATAGGAACCAGTTGCTGAAACCGCTTGCCGGGGTGCCGGCTGTTGAGTATTTCGTCGAACTGATATTGCTGACCAAATTCTGTTTGCACGGCCTTCTTCAATAATTTTTTCAATGCCTTTACCTGCTGCCGCTTGGGCGAGTTTACAGGAAGGTTAAGCGCCTTACTGATGCTTTTGGGCAAATGAAAATCAAACAGCGACATACAGCAAACTTGATACGGACAAATGTAATGCAATGTGAGGTATTGTAAAACATAAAAATCGGCGCAAAGTCAGTCCGCTCCGTGCAGCCAGACGGATAAATAATAAAGGACGTATAGATTTTATGATTCCTGCTTCAGCTCCACCGCCACGCCACTTGTATTTTTTGCAGTACTTCCCACCACGCTCGTACTGTTTTGGGCATGAATATAAACAGCATACCTGCTGCCGAGTTGTTCTGTTTGCTGAATGATCTGTTTAAATGAAGTGTTGTGTGTTTCGCATAAAAGCAGCGCATCAATAGCTTCCATTTTTTCATTCACTTCGTTTGCACATCCCTGATACACAAAAGCAGGAAGTTTCGTTGATAATGCAGATGCAGACCCTTCATCAGCTATAATCAATAACTTTTCTTTCTGCAAAACAGGAGCGGATGCAGAAGTAAAAAAACGTTTCAACCAACTCATCATTCCACGCAGCGTAATGGCCAATCGAATAAAGAAATTAAAAACACCGTTGTAAAATTGTTGTGGATGTTTTTGTACAAACAGCAGCATCGCTTTGTAAAACTGCTGCACATATGCAGCGGAATGTTTTTTCGTGCTTTCACCTTTAAAGTGAATGATGGTGTTGTTACCGAGGTAATAATTTTTAAATACGATACTGTTGTGTTTTGTTTGAGTGATGCGGTAACTCAAATCAATATCTTCGCCATACATAAAAAAGTCTTCATCAAAACCGCCGGTGCTGTGGAGTACTTCTTTTCTTACCATCATAAATGCACCGCTCAAAACATCCACTTCATGAATTTGATGTTCATCTAAGTAACCCAGGCTGTATTGTGCAAATGTTTTGGAGCGTGGGAACAATGCACTTAGTCCGCTGAGTTTATAAAACGATGCGGTGGAAGAGGGGAAAGCCCGTTTGCTTTCAGGTAAAAATCTGCCGCTGCCATCAATCATTCGTACACCAATAGCGCCAGCAATGGGAGTTTGCTCAAAAAATGAAATACAGTTGGTGAAACTATCTTCTGCAACTATAGTATCAGGATTAAGAAATAAGATATAGTTTCCACAGGCCTGTTGTAATGCCAGGTTGTTTGCTCTGGCAAAACCACTGTTTACATCGCTCCATAGAAATTGCACGGCCGGGAACTTTTGTTGCAGGTAATCTTTGCTACCATCTGTTGATGCATTATCAACCACCAATACTTCCGCATCTATGCCTGCAACAGCTTTCTGCACAGAGCAAAGACATTGCTCCAGGAAAAACTTTACATTGTAATTAACGATGATAACGGAAAGCTGCATAGTAGCATCAAATCTACATTCTAAAATCTGAAAACTGAAGATTGGTGTCTGTTCATTCGCCTCAGGTGAATGACTGTACACCTTATATTATCTGCCTAAGAGATGCTGTACAGTCATCCGCCTTTAGGTGCGGATGAACAGGCATCAACATCAATCTGCAATCACCAACCTGAAATCAGCCATCCACCGCTATCTTTGCGCATGCTTAAACAAACCCTTATTGATGCCACTCGTGCAGGCGCTGAACAACTCGTTCATTTTTATGATAAAGAATACACTGTTTCCAATAAAGAGGGTGTAAACAATCTGGTTACAGAAGCTGATCATGCATCTGAAGCTGCTATTATTGAAGTGATTCAAAAAAACTTTCCTGATCACTTTATTTTAAGTGAAGAAACCGGTGAGCTCAAACAGGATTCTGAATACAAATGGATCATTGACCCTATTGACGGCACCATTAATTTTTCAAAAGGCATTCCTATCTGCTGCGTAAGTATTGGTGTTGAAAAAAACGGGCAAATGATTCTGGGTGCGGTGTACAGTCCGTTTTTAAATGAATTCTTTTTTGCAGAACGTGGACAGGGTGCGACACTCAACGACAAGAAGATCCGGGTGAGCACACAAGCTGAAGTAATTAAAAGCTGTTTGGTAACAGGCTTCCCCTACACCTATCTGGATATGCCCAATGGTCCGCTGGAAGTATTTGAACGATTGATTCGCAAAGGCGTTCCTGTACGCAGACTGGGCAGTGCTGCATTGGATTTATGCTGGGTGGCAGCAGGTCGCTTTGATGGATTTTATGAACATAAGTTACAGGCATGGGACAGTGCTGCCGGATTTTTAATGGTTGAAGAAGCCGGCGGTAAAGTAACGGACTTTGATAACAATTACTATTCGCCGTATCAACCGCATTTGGTAGCAACGAATGGTAAAATTCATGAGGAGCTGGTGGAGGTGATACATAATAGAAAAGTGCTGTGAAGTACGGGCTACGAAGTACGAAGTACTTAACTTTAAACTGTATCACAAAACATAAGCACCGATTATGCAGGACCTTAAAACCAGGACGTTTAATTATGCAATTGCAAATGGAAGATTAGTACAAGATATTCCTTATGATGCAGTAAACAGAGAATACATCAGCCAGTTAGTAAGATGTACCGCTTCAGTGGGGGCAAATTATCGTGCTGCAAAAAGAGGTAAATCTGACGCAGATTTTTTAAACAAATTAAAAATAGTAGAAGAAGAATGTGATGAGTCCATTTATTTTCTGGAATTATTAAAAGCGTTAAATCCAACACTTGAAATAAGAATTAATGAACTCATAAAGGAAGGTTCAGAATTACTTAAAATATTTGTTGCCTCCATTATTACAACACGAGAACGCATTTATAATACCAAACAAAAATAAAAGGGCTAAGTAGTTAGCGGAACAGTTTCGCATGAGTACTTTGTATCTCGTACTTAATGAATGAAGAAAAACTAAAATTACATCATGATCTCAAACATAGGTACTTCGTATTTCGTACCTCGTACTTAATGAATGAAGAAAAACTAAAATTACATCATAATCTCAAACATAGGTACTTCGTATTTCGTACCTCGTACTTAAAATTATTATTATGTCTGAAGAAAGAACAGAAATCTCCTCCCTCGGAGAATTCGGATTGATTGAGCAGTTAACAAAAAATATTGAGTTTCAAAATGCATCAACCATATTAGGTGTGGGTGATGATGCAGCGGTTATTGATCACTTTGGCAAGCAAACGGTGATTACAACGGATCTGCTCATGGAAGGCGTGCATTTTGATTTGATGTACACACCCCTCAAGCATTTGGGTTATAAAAGTGTGGTGGTGAATGTGAGTGATATTTATGCCATGAACGCCACACCCACACAAATAACAGTAAGCATTGCTATCAGTAACCGGTTTAGTGTAGAGGCCGTGGAAGAATTGTATGAAGGGATTTATGCAGCCTGTGAAGAATATGGTGTGGATTTAATTGGCGGTGATACAACGTCCTCTTCCAAAGGGTTGGTGATAAGTGTTACAGCCATAGGTGAAGTGGCGCCTGATACATTTGTAAAGCGTAGTGGTGCCCAAGTGAATGATTTAATTTGTGTGAGCGGTTATTTGGGGGGCGCCTATCTTGGTTTACTACTGTTAGAACGAGAGAAAAAAATATTTTTAGAAACAAAAGGAGTACAGCCTGATTTAGAAGACCGTTCATACATTGTAGGTCGTTTACTCAAACCCGAAGCACGCAAAGACATTATTGATTTTTTCAAAAACGTACAGCTTACGCCCACCTCTATGATGGACATCAGTGATGGATTGAGCAGCGAAGTATTACACATTTGTAAACAAAGCGAAGTGGGTGCTGTATTGTATGAAGATAAAATACCTGTGCATCCTGATGCCAAAGAATTTGCTTACAAATTGGAAATAGACCCCACAGCCTGCGCTTTAAGCGGCGGTGAAGATTATGAACTCATTTTTACGATTTCACAAAATGATTATGAAAAAGTTAAAGAGGTGCAGGGCATAAGTGTGATTGGATATATTACAGAGGCTAAAGAAGAAGCGACCATCATTACCCGTGGCGGCAACAAACACAAACTGGTGGCACAGGGATGGAATGCGTTTTCAAAATAAACCATGCACACAAAAACACGCTATCATCAAAAAAATAATACGCAGCGTTGCTGGTGTCTTCACCAACAGCTTGCTTTTGTACACACGCCTTGGTTCGTGTCTCCACGAATCATTTGCATAAAGTTTTTTCATTCAGTCTTCTTCTTCCTGTCCGTTATTTGTTTTGTTTCCTGCAGTGTAACTAATCAATTCACAACTGAAAAAAAATACAGTCCGCAGCAATTGAAAGAAGATGTACAGGCGATGGAGCAAACACTCAAACGCAATCATCCTTCTCTCTACTGGTACAGCAGCAAAGAGCAGATTGACTCCTCTTTTGCAAGAGCCTATAAACAAGTAAAAGACTCTATGAATGAAAACACATTTAAGAATTTGATTGCCGAAACAATTTTTCCAATCCGTTGCGGTCATACCAGTGTGCGACATTCAGTGCAGTGGAACCGATACAATACAGGGCGTGGACCAAGAGGGTTTCCTTTGAATTTGAAAATAGCAGACGATAGTACACTCGTCATCACCAATAATTTCAACAGAAAGGATTCTGTGTTGAAAAGAGGAATGCTTGTTACAGCTATCAACGCACTGTCATCCAAACAAATTATAGATACCCTGCTGCCTATGGTGGCGATTGATGGCCATGCAAAAAATTTCAGCTATCAAAACATCAGTAATAGTTTTTCAGCATATTATAACAGTCGCTTTGCGGGGGTAAGCAAATACGATATCAGTTATATTGATTACAGC